>Ga0136617_10000736_pt1 | contig 28331 bp, 25 predicted proteins | sample AntDrymUQ3222106_2_FD_129672 | JGI IMG/M metagenome (GOLD analysis project Ga0136617, IMG submission 129672) | Polar desert sand microbial communities from Dry Valleys, Antarctica - metaG UQ322 (21.06) | ecosystem: Environmental > Terrestrial > Soil > Desert | place: Antarctica: Dry Valley...
CGAGGGCGCCGAGGTCAACGACCGCTGCATCGTCGTGCGCCCGCGCAGCGTCGCCTCCGGCCTCGCCGCGTCGCTGATCCCGCAGGGCTGGCCCGACCCGGAGGCGAACGGCGAGCCACCGGTGATCTGGTCACCGGCGGCGTCGGCCTGGGCCGGCATCGTCAACGAGCGGGCCGGCGCCCCGCTCGCCCCGGCGGGTACCCCGTTCATGCTCACGCCGCTCGTCATCGCCATGCCCCAGCCGATGGCGGAGGCCCTCGGCTACCCGGAGGAGCCGCTCGGCTTCGCCGACCTCGCCGCCCTGGCTGAGAACCCGGAGGGGTGGGCGTCGGTCGGTCACCCCGAGTGGGGCCCGTTCCGCCTCGGCAAGACGAACCCGAACTACTCGACGAGCGGGCTCAACTTCACGATCGCCGAGTACTACGCCGCCACCGGCAAGACGGCCGGGCTGACGACCGAGGACCTCCGCCGCCCGGCCGCCGTCGAGTTCGCCGATCAGATCGAGTCGTCGGTCGTCCACTACGGCGACATCACGATGACGTTCCTCAACAACTGGTTCGCTCAGGACGCCCGGGGCACGTCGCTGACCTACGCCAGCGCCGTGGCGGTCGAGGAGAAGAGCGTCATCGACTACAACCTCGGCAACCCCGATGGCGTGCTCTCGCCCGGCGAGGAGCCACGGGTCCCCCGGGTGCCGCTCGTCGCCGTCTATCCCGAAGAGGGCACGTTGTACTCGGACAACCCGTTCGTGATCCTCGATACGGAGTGGGTCGACGCCGACGAGCAAGCCGCGGCCGAGTTGTTCGAGGCCTACGTGCAGACGCCGGAGAATCAGGCCAAGGTCCTGGAGTTCGGTTTCCGGCCGAACAACCCGGACGTGGCGCTGGCCGATCCCGTCGTCGCCGCCAACGGCGTCGACCCGGCCCAGCCGACGGCCGAGCTGCAGGTGCCCGACCCGGCCGTCCTCATCGGCATCCTGGAGGCCTGGGCCGAGCACCGCAAGGAGGCCCGCGTCCTGCTCGCGCTCGACATCTCCGGCTCGATGGGCGACCCGGGCGGCGACGGCCGCACGAAGTTGGACCTGGCGATGGAGGCGGCGGCCAGCGCCCTCGACGAGTTCAAGGACGCCGACGAAGTCGGCCTGTGGGTCTTCAGCACGGAGCTCGGAGGCGACAACCCCAACGTCCGCGAACTCGTCCCGATCGAGCCGATCGGGGCCAACCGCGACACGCTGGAGCGCGAGATCCTGGCCCAGTTCCCGACGAACGGCACGCCGCTGTTCGACGTCACACAAGTCGCCTACGAGACGATGCTCGAGTCCTACGACGACGAGAAGATCAACGCCGTCGTGTTGCTCACCGACGGCGAGAACGACGACGACTCGCCGCAGGACGACGATGCCCAGTTCGAGGAGCTGATCGACACGCTGCAAACCGGGTCCGAGGGCTCCAGCTCGCGGCCAGTGCGGGTGTTCACGATCTCCTACGGCGAGGAGGCCGACGTGATCACGTTGCGGGCCATCGCCCAGGCGACGGCGGCGGCGAGCTACAACGCCAGCAACCCGGCGACGATCAACCAGGTCTTCACCGCGGTCATCTCCAACTTCTGACCCGGATCCATTGATGAGCCTCCGCGACCGCATCTACACGCCCAAGGTGGCGCGGGCGATGATGTCGCCGCTCGGCATCCTGCTCGCCGGAGCGGGGGCCGCCGTCGGCATCGCCACCGGGCTGCCGCTCCTCGCCGCCGCCGGGCTGGGTGCAGCGGCGTGGGGCGGGCGGGTGATGGCGGCGATCGGCACCGGGCGCGACGCCGACTCGCCCCGGGTGCCGGCTCAGCAGCTCAGCGAACCGTGGCGCTCGTACGCGCTGCAAGCCGAGAACGCCAAGCGCCGCTTCGACCAGATCGTGCGGAGTGTCGGCGCCGGGCCGTTGCGCACCCGCCTGGAGGGGTTGTCGGGCCGGCTCGACGAGGGCATCGACGAGTCGTGGCGGATCGCCCGTCGCGGTCACGAGATCGTCGCCGCTATCGGCACGATCGACACCCAGTCGGCCGAGCGCGAGCTGGCCGAGCTGCACCAATCCGTGGACGATCGGGCCCCCAGCGCGGCCGAGCAGGAGACCGCCAAGTCGCTGGAGGCGCAGCTGGCGTCGGCCCAGCGGCTGGGCGACCTGGCGACGCGCAGCCGCGACCGGCTGCGCCTGCTCGACGCTCGCTTCGACGAGCTCGTCGCCCGTACCGTCGAGGTCAGCGTCGGCAGCGGCGACACCGACGTGCTGGGCAACGACGTCGACGGGCTCGTCACCGAGCTGGAGGCGCTGCGGACCGCCATGGAGGAGACGGACCAGGCGGCTCGGGGCGGGCTGGCGGCCGGCGGCCCCGCCAGCACCGGCTGAACGGGCACCGTGGCCTCGCTCCTGCGGTCCAACCTCGTCGTCGCCGCCGGCACCGCCCTCTCGCGCCTGACCGGCATGGGCCGGGTCGTCGTCTTCGGGGCCGTGATCGGGCAGACGGCGCTGGGCGACGCCTACACGATCGGCAACGAGACCCCGAACATCGTCTACGAACTGCTCATCGGCGGTGTCCTTTCGGCGACGCTGGTGCCGCTGTTCAGCGAGTTCGTCGAGCGCGACGACGAGGAATCGACCAACGTCGTCATCACGGTGACGCTGGCGGCGCTGGCCGTCCTGACGCTGCTGGCCGTCGTCGCCGCGCCGCTGCTGTTCCGCCTGTACACCCTCGACCCGTCGACGCAGGTCGATCCGGCCGTGTTTCGCCGGGTCGGCACGCTGCTCACCCGGGTCTTCCTGTTGCAGATCTTCTTCTACGGCGCGACCGGTCTGGCCACAGCCGTGCTCAACGCTCGGCGCCGGTTCTTCGCCGCCGCCTGGTCGCCGATCCTGCCGAACCTGATCATCATCGCCACGCTGGTGTCGCTGCCGGATCCCGGCGAGGAGGGCTGGCTCCTCGAGGACGTCCTGACCAACGACGGGCTGCGCTGGACGCTCGGGCTCGGCACGACCGCCGGCATCGCCGTGATGGCGCTGGCCCTCGTGCCGGCCGTCGCCGGCATCGGCTTCCGGTTCCGGCCGACGTTTCAGCCCGGCCACCCGGCCGTGCGGCGCCTGCTGACGCTGTCGGGCTGGACGCTCGGGTACGTCGCCGCCAACCAGGTGACGATCGCCGTCGTTCGCAACCTCGCCGACCCCGGGTCCGGCGACGCGCGCGCCTACTTCGAGGCGTTCACGTTCTTCGTGCTCCCCCACGGACTGCTGGCCGTCTCGATCGCCACGACGTTCGCCCCCGACCTGGCGCGGGCCGTGACCCGGCACGACCGGGCCGGCTTCGCCCGCCAGGCGTCGCTCGGCGTGCGCCTCGTCGCCCTGCTCACGCTGCCGGCGGGGGCGCTGTTGTTCGCCCTGCGCCGACCGATCGTCGGCGCCTTGCTGCAGCACGGCACGTACACCGACGCGATGGCCGACAACGCCAGCCGCGCCCTCGGCGGCTTCGCCCTCGGTCTTGTTGGATTCTCGGTGTACCTGTTCGTGCTGCGCGGGTTCTACGCCCATCAGGACACGCGCACGCCGTTCGTCATCAACGTTGGGCAGAACGTCCTCAACATCGTGCTCGCCTTCGCCCTCGTCGGGCGCTACGGCATCCTCGGCCTGGGCACCGCCCTCGCCGTGTCGTACCTCGTCAGCGCGCTGTGGGCGCTGCAGGTGCTGTCGTACAAGGTGCCAGGGTTCCCGTTGACCGACGTCGCCCGCAGCCTCGGACGCATGACCGTTGCCGGTGCGCTCGCCGCCGAGGCGGCGTGGTTGGTCGGCGCCCAGGTCGGCGGCGACGCCGGGACCGACGGGCTCGTCCGGGTGATCACAGGCGCGGTCGTCGGCCTGGCCGTATATGTCGGCGTGCTGGCGCTGCAGCGAGCGCCCGAACTCGCCGCCGCCGGTGGCGTGCTCGCCCGCTTGACGCCGCGGCGAGGCGCCGAGCCGACCCCCGCAGCCGTCGAGGACGACGTGGTCATCGAGGGACCCTCGGCGTAGGCCCGGGTTAGGCTCGCCGCATGTTCTCCGTGATCAGGAAGTGGTGGAAGTACCTGACGGCCAAGCTGGCCGGTGACTTCAGCGAGCGGGCCGACCCGAAGGTGCAGCTGGAGCAGGCGCTGACCGAGGCCCAGGCCCAGCACCGGCGGCTGCGCGAGCAGGCCGCCAACGTCATCGCCAACCAGAAGCAGGGCGAGCTGCGCCTCAACAACAAGATGACCGAGCTGGAGAAGCTCAACGGCAACGCTCGCCAGGCCTTGATCATGGCGGCCGACGCCGAGAAGGCCGGCAACGCCGACAAGGCGGCCCAGTACTCCTCGGCGGCGGAGACGATCGCCAACCAGCTGATCCTCGTCGAGAAGGACGTCGAGAGCCTGAAAACGATGGTGCTGGAGTCGGCGCAGGCATCGGACCAGGCCAAGGCAGCGGTCGCCCAGAACAGCCGCCTGATGCAAGAGAAGCTGGCCGAAAAGTCCAAGCTCCTGAGCCAGCTCGACCAGGCGAAGATGCAGGAAGAGATGAACGCGGCGATGACGCAGCTCAACGAGACGGTGGGTGCCGACGTGCCGACCCTCTCCGAGGTGCAGGACAAGATCCAGGCCCGCTACGCCAAGGCCAAGGCGACGGCCGAGCTGACCGAGCAGTCCGTCGAGTCCCGCGTCCTCGAGGTGGAGCAGGCGACCGCCAACGTCGAGGCGCAGGGGCGCCTCAGCGAGCTGCGGGCCGAGCTCGGCCTCGACGCCGCCCCCGCCCAGCAAGAAGTCGGCCAGGCTCAACCCGCCGAGCAGACCGCTCCCCAGCCCCAAGAGGGCCAAGCCCCCGCCTAAACCGTTCGAACCCCGATCCGGGGAAGATCCGTCCCACGTCCCGATCTGCGGCAGATCCGTCCCGGAATCCGGGAACGGATCGCCCCAGATTGGCGGCCCATCGGCCGGGCTTTCCGTCTCGTGCCCGGCGGGACCCACTGGATGGGGCATGCGACTGTCCCAGCTCGACCCGTTCGCGCGTGACCACCACGGCCTCGTGACGTGGGCGGCGGCTCAGCGCCGGCATCTCGAGGTCGACCTGGCATCGCGCCGTTGCCGCCGAGTCGCTGGAGCTCCTCCACCCCAACGTCGCCCGGGTCGCCGGCTCACCGGCCACGCCGCACCAACGAATCGCGGCGGCCGTGTTCGCCGCCGGACCGCGGGCCGTGGCCTCGCACGGCACGGCGGCCTGGCTCTGGGGCGTTCCCGGTGACGAGCCCGAGGTCGTCGACGTGATCATCCCGCACCGTCAGCGCCGCCCGACCGTCGCCGGCGCCCGCATTCATCGACCGCGAGATCACAAGGATCTGACTCCGCTGCTGCGCGAGCGCATCCCGACGTCGAACATCCTGCGCACCATGTGTGACCTCGGCGCGCTGGCGCCGGCGGCCGTCGACGCCGCCGCCGGGCACGTCATCACCACCAAGCTCGTGCGTCCCGACCCCTGCTGCGCGCCGTCATCACGCATTCCCGCCGCGGCCGCCCCGGTGTCCCCGCTCTGCGCGCACATGACGTACCGCCACATCGTGCGCCACCCGGCGGCGACGGCGGCCCGCATCCGCCGCACCGTCGACCGGTGGACGCCTGCCGATCTGGGGGCGATGAGTTCCGGATTCCGGAACTGATCTTCCCCAGGTCGCGTCGCGGGACGGATCTTCCCCAGATTGGGCGGGGGCGCCGACCGGGGCCGCGTCAGCCGGGCAGGAGGACGAGGTCGTCGCGGTGGATGACCTCGTGGGCGACGGCAGCGGGGAGGTCCGTCGTGCGGTGACCGGCGGCTTTGCGCAGGTCGGTGTGGTCGACCGAGACCATGCCGCGGGCGAACGGCACGTCGTCGGGGCCGACCACCTCGACGGTGTCCCCGGCCACGAAGCGGCCGGCGACGTCGGTGACGCCGGCTGGCAGCAGGCTGGTACCTCGTTCGACGAGGGCCCGGCGGGCACCATCGTCGACAGCCACCCGGCCGGCGACGCGGGCGGCGAAGGCGATCCACAGCTTGCGGGCGCCGAGCTTGCGGCGATGGGCGTCGAAGCTGGTACCGACCGATCGGTTGCCGACGGCGTCGATCAGCACGTCGGCCCGGGCGGCGTTGGCGATCACCGTCCGCACGCCCGACCACGAGGCGATGCGGGCTGCCTCCAGCTTCGACGCCATCCCCCCGCTCCCCCGCCCGCTGCCGCCGTGCCCGGCAGCGATCGACAGCAACGGGTCGTCGGTCGTCACCCGCTCGATCAGCACGGCGTCGTCACCCCCGAGGCGAGGGTCGGCCGTGAACAGCCCGTCGAGGTCGGTCAACAGCACCAGCACGGCGGCGCCGATGTTGTGGGCCAACAGCGCGGCGAGCCGGTCGTTGTCGCCATACCGGGCCTCGTCGCTGGCGATGGCGTCGTTCTCGTTGATGATCGGGACGGTGCCGAGCTCCAGCAGCCGGCTCAGCGTGCGCCGGGCGTGGAGGTACTGGCGGCGGTCGACGAAGTCGTGCGGTACGAGCAGGGCCTGGGCAGGCACGAGCCCATGGCCGGCCAGCGCCGCGTCCCACGATCGCATCAGTCGGGGTTGGCCGGCGGCGGCGAGTGCCTGCAGGGTCGAGACGTCCGTCGGGCGGGCGTCCAACCCGAGCGCGGCGACGCCGGCGGCGACGGCGCCGGAGGACACCACGACGACCTGGTGGCCACCGGTGCGCAGGGCCGCAACCTCGGCAGCCAACTTGGCGATGGCGGCGTCATCGACGGCGCCGTGGTCGTCGGTGACCGACGACGTCCCGATCTTCACGACCACTCTCACGACGATCAGTCGTCCCGGTAGTCGAAGGAGAACTCGCCGATCCAGACGACGTCGCCGTCGCGCGCCCCAGCTCGGGCCAGCAACTTGTGCACGCCGAGGCGGTCCAGCCGATGACCGATGTAGCTGAGCGCGTCGGTGGTGGTCACGTCGTTGAGCATGACGACCCGTTCGACGTCACGACCGCTGACGCGATACGAGCCGTCGTCCTGGCGGGCGACGAGTGCGCCGGCCGGCTCGGGCCGCAGCAGCACGACACCATCGGCCCGCGGCTCGGCCATGCGGGCCTCGTGCACGAGGGCCGCCACCGCCCCGACGACACGGTCGACGCCGTCCCGGGTGACGGCCGAGATGACGAAGCGGGTCGCGCCGTCGGGCTGGAAGTCCAGCTCGTCCAGCTGCTCGGTCGTGACGACGTCGGCCTTGGTGCCGACGATGAGGCGGGGCCGCTCGAGCAGCTCGGGGCGGTACTCGCCCAGCTCGTGGCGCAGGATCCGCTCCTGGTCGGCGGGACTGGTGCCGTCGAGAGCGGCGAGATCGACGAGCAGAGCCAGCACCCGGGCCCGCTCGACGTGGCGCAGGAACTGGTGGCCCAGGCCCCGACCTTCGCTGGCCCCTTCGATCAGGCCGGGGATGTCGGCGACGACGAACTCGGTGTGGTCGTCGAGGCGCACGACCCCGAGGTTCGGTTCCAGCGTCGTGAACGGGTAGTCGGCGATCTTCGGTTTGGCCGCCGAGATGACGCTGATCAGCGTCGACTTACCGACGTTGGGGAAGCCGACGAGGGCGACGTCGGCCATCAAGCGCAGCTCCAGCTTGAGCCAGCGCTCCTCGCCGTACTCGCCCTGCTCGGCGAACGTCGGGGCCCGCCGCTTGTTGGACAGGAACTTGGCGTTGCCCCGCCCGCCCCGGCCCCCGGCGGCGGCCAGCCAGCGGTCGCCGTGGCGTACCAGCTCGGCCAGCAGTTCCCCGGTGTACATGTCGTTGACGACCGTTCCTTCGGGAACGGCGATCACGAGCTCCTCGCCTCGCTTGCCGTGCAGGTCCTTGCCCTTGCCGTGGACGCCGCTGCCGGCCCGCCGGTGCGGGTGGTCGCGGAACGCCAGCAGCGAGGCGACGTTGTGGTCGGCGACGAGCCAGACGTCACCGCCCTTGCCACCGTCGCCGCCGTTGGGCCCTCCGTTGACGACGGGCCCCTCGCGCCGGAAGCTGACGCACCCGGCCCCACCGTCGCCGCCGCGCACGTTGAGCTGGCACTCGTCGACGAACTGGGACATCTCGGCGAGGCTACCGGCGGCCCTTCCCCCGCCCCGGAGCCCGCCGAGGGCTCGGCGCCGACGTCAGCAGATGCGGAAGCCGGGGTCGCCGGTGGGCGGGATCTCGGTGACGTCGATGCCGGTCACCTCGGCGCGCGGCGGGCCGTTGCGGCACCAGGCCACGCACTGCGCGACGGCGGGCGCAGCGCCCTCGAACTCGGCCTCCACGGCACCATCGGCCAGGTTGCGCACCCAGCCGGACACGTCCCGGGCCTGCGCCTCGCGGCGGCAGGCGTCGCGGAACCAGACGCCTTGCACCCGGCCCGACACGACGACGCGGGCGCGCATCGGGCCCGCCGCCGGCGGTGTCAAGCGTCGACGGGGATGACGTCGACGGTCTTGCGGCCCTTTCGCTCGCCGAACTTGACGTTGCCGTCGACGAGTGAGAAGAGCGTGTCGTCGCCACCGATGCCGACGTTCTTGCCGGGGTGGAACTTGGTGCCGCGCTGGCGGACGATGATGCCGCCGGCGAGGATCTTCGTGCCGCCGAACACCTTCACGCCGAGGCGCTGGGCGTTGGAGTCACGGCCGTTGCGAGTGGAGCCGCCACCCTTCGTCTTGGACATCTCGTGCTCTCGCTTACTTCGAGATCTTCGTGATCTCGACGACGGTGTAGGGCTGACGGTGACCGAAGCGTCGACGCTGGTTGGTGCGCCGCTTGTACGTGAACCCGCTGATCTTCGGGCCCTTCGCCGTGCCGATGACCTTGCCCGTGACGGTGACGTGCTTCAGCTCGTCCGGCGTCGCCAGGACGGTGTCGCCGTCGACGACCATCTTGGCCGACAGCGTGACCTCGTCACCCTCGGCGGCGTCGAGCTTGTCGACGTGAACCTGCTGGCCTTCGGCCACCTTCTGCTGGCCGGCGCCGGCCCCGATCACTGCATACATAGCGACCGGCAATCCTACCGGCCGCCCTCACTGCTTCGACTGCCAGAGCCCCATCGTGTTGCCCTCGGAGTCGGTGAAGTAGCCGGCAATGCCCATGTCACCGACGTCCATCGGCTCGCCAACGGCGGTGCCGCCGTGCTCGGCGACCTTGGCCAGGGCGGCCTGCATGTCGTCGACCTCGATGGTGATCACCGGCCGGTCGACGGGCGCCTGGCGCGTCGTCATGCCGCCGCCGATGTAGCCGCTCTCCGACGGCATCCCGTCGTCGCCGGCGGGGCCGGTGCTGACGCCGGTGTAGTCGAAGTCGGGCATCTGCATGGACTGCCAGCCGAAGACGTCCGAATAGAACTTCCGGGCCCGATCGCCGTCGTCGTAGGGAACTTCGAAGTGAACCACTTTGCCTGTCATGCCGAAAACCCTACGTCAATCCAAGAGGGCGTGATCGACGATGACGCCGCGGCCCTCGCAGTTCGGGCACGTCTCGCTGAACTCGGTCAGCAACCCCTCGCCGATGCGCTTGCGTGTCATCTCCACGAGGCCGAGCTCGGAGATGTCGAAGACCTGCGAGCGGGTCTTGTCGCGGGCCAAGCCGGCGCGGAACGTCTCGACGACCTTGGCCCGGTTGCCCCGGTTCTCCATGTCGATGAAGTCGATGACGATGATCCCGCCGATGTCGCGCAGCCGTAGCTGCTTGGCGATCTCCTCGGCCGCCTCCAGGTTGTTGTGGAAGACCGTCTCCTCGAGGCTCGACCGCCCGACGTTCTTGCCGGTGTTGACGTCGATCACGGTGAGCGCTTCGGTGTGCTCGATGATCAACGAGCCCCCCGACGACAGCCACACCTTGCGATCGAGCGCCTTGTGGACCTGCTCGTGGACGTGGTACTCCTCGAACAGGCTGAGCCCTTCGGCCTGCGTGTCGTAGCACTCGACGCGGTCGGCCAGCTCGGGATTGAACGCGCCGATGTAGGCCCGCACCTCCTCGAACAGCGCGGGGTCGTCGATGACGACGCCGCGGTAGTCGGCGTTGAACTCCTCGCGGATCACGCGCACGGCCAGCTGCGGCTCGCGGTACAGCAACGTCGGCTGCTTGACGCTCGCCGCCTTGGTGGCGATCTGGTTCCACTGGTCGAGCAGCAACGTCATGTCGGCCCGCAGCTCCTCCTCGGTCGCATGCTCGGCCGCCGTCCGCACGATCAGGCCGTGCTCGGCCGGCTTGACCCGATCGAGGATGCCGCGCAGGCGCTTGCGCACGTCGTCGGGCAGGCGCTTGGAGATGCCGTACGTCTTGGAATTGGGGATCAGCACGACGAAGCGGCCGGGCAGCGAGACCTCCTGGGTGAGGCGGGCACCCTTGGCCCCGATGGGGTTTTTCGTCACCTGGCAGACGATCAGCTGACGGGCCCGCAGGATGTCTTCGATGCGAGCCTGGCCCTTCTGGTCGCCCTTCTCCTCGATGTCCTCGGCGTCGTACTGGACGTCGCCGCGGTAGAGCACGGCGTTCTTCGGGGTGGCGATGTCGACGAACGCCGCCTCCATGCCGGGCAGCACGTTCTGGACTCGCCCGACATAGATGTTGCCGTGGATCTGACTGACGTCGTCGGCGGGGCGCGAGACGTAGTGCTCGATGAGGTTGCGGCCTTCGAGGACGGCCACTTGGGCCATGTTCTCGCGGACCTGGACGCACATCAGGTAGCGCCCGGCCGGCCGACCCTTGCGTTCCCGGCCCCGCCGCTGCTCGAGCAGGTCGTCGGTGGTCACCGCGCTCGTCGCCACCTTCGGCGTGCGGCCACCGCGGGCAGCCCGCTTGCGGCGTGTTCCCCCGTTGGTGTCGTCGGAGAGCGCGGCGCTGGAGTCGCCGTCCGGGACGCCGCGGCCGTCGGCGGCCCGCTTCTGGCTGCGCCCGCGGGCGCCCTTGGCCGCGGGCCGTTCGGCCGGCGGCAACCCCGCCGTGGCGGTGGCCGACGCCGCCGACGCCGGAGCCGGTCGCGTGTCGCCGATCTGGGGCTTGCGCACGAGCGCCTTCTCGGCGGCTGCCGCCGACGCCCGCCCCTCGCGCAACGGCGATGGCAGCTCGGGGCCGTCGGGCACGGGGGCGTCGGCCGGAGCGATGGCGTCGTCGCCGTCGTCTTCGGCGCTGATGTTCTCGCCCGCCGGCTTGCGCCGTCGCTGGCCACCGCGCGAGCCGCGGCGGCGCTTGCGGGCCGCCTCGGTCGCGTCGGCCGCGCCGTCGTCAGCGGGGTCCCCCGCGCCTCGGTCCTCAGCGCCGGGTGCGTCCTCCTCGCGGGAGGCGGGCGCGTTGGCGTCCGTCGTCGCGTCGATCTCGTCCATGGTGTTCCTTCCTCATGCGCCCGCCGATCCGGCGGGCACCACGACCTGGTCGGCGCCGAGGGAGGCGAGGCGGACGGCGTCGTCCAGCGTCATCACCTCACGGCGTCGTCCGTCGTGATCGATCCATTGATGGGTCCGCCGCGCCCGGATCCCGAGCGCCTCGGCGTCGGGAAAGGCCAGCGCGGCGAGTTCGGCCGGTCGCAACCCCCGGCCGGTGGTCGCCACGTCGGCGACCAGTGTCGAGCGGTTGGCGCAGTGGACTCGAGCAGATCGGTCGCCCGTCACGCCAGTCGCCGCTTGCGTTTCGGCTGCTCCGCAGCCGAAACCAGGCGGCCGTAACAATTGGTCGCCTCGCCTATCGGCTCCGCTCCTGAGTGCGACGATGTCCGGGCGGACGTCGTCGAGGCGGTCGTGGCCCTTGCGGACACGGGCCAGCGGCAACGCGGCCGCGTCGAGCAGTCGCGCGGCCACGGCGCTGACGTCGGTATCGGCGGGTGCCGTCAGCTCCCAGGTCACCGACGTCACGGTCTCCTGCAGGGAGCCACCGGGCTCGACGACGGCGGCGGCGAGCACCGTGAACCCGTCCGGCAGGGCCGCACTCAGTCGATCCGCCAGCGCTCCCCCGTCGAGGTCATCGGCGGCGAACCGCTGGGCGTCGACGTCGGCGTCGAGGTACTCGGCGACCGATTCGGCCCCCGTAGGCAGCGCCAGCCCGAAGCTCAGCCGAGGGCGCGGCGTGAAGCCGGCGCTCAGCACCACCGGGATGCCACCGGTGCGCAGCGCCCGTTCCCAGATGCGGGCCGTGTCACGATGCCCGGTGAAGCGCACCTTGCCGAGCTTGGCGTAGCGCAGGCGCAACCTCACGAGCCGACCCCCACTGGAGTGGCGTCGAACCGCCGGCCGAGGGCGACGTTCACGCTCACCTCGTCCGGCGTAGCAACGGCGGCCGGCCGCCGGCCACCACGCGACAGGTCTTGGCCCGTGCCCTGACTGCCGCCGGCCGGGGGAACGGGCGACGACACGACGTGTTCGATGCCGTAACCCGTGCATACCCCGCAGTCGTAGCACGGCGTCCACCGGCAGTCCTCGACCCCACTGCCAGTCAGCGCCGCCTGCCAATCGTCCCACAGGAAGTCCTCGTGCAGCCCGGCCGTGAGATGCGACCACGGCAGCACCTCTCCCCGCGTGCGGTGCCGGTGGACGTACCAGTCGAGCGCCAGGCCCTCCGCGGCGAGGGCGTCGGTCCAGCGCGGCAGCGCGAAGTGCTCGCCCCACTCCTGGAACGTGCCGCCGTCGCGCCACACCCGTTCGATGACCCGACCGATGCGGCGGTCGCCGCGGCTGGCGATGCCCTCGGCCACGGCGGCCGCCGGGTCGTGCCACTTCAGCTGCACGTTGCGCATCTTGTGGGCGGCCGCCCGCAGCACGCTGACCTTGCGCCGTAGCTCTTCCAGCGTGTTCTGCCCGAACCACTGGAACGGGGTGTGCGGCTTGGGAACGAAGCCGCCGACGCTCACCGTGACCGACGCCCGGTTCCCGCGCCGGCGCTGACCGAGGCTGACGCAGTTGCGGGCCAATTCGGCGATGCCCATCGTGTCCTCGTCGGTCTCGGTCGGCAGGCCGGTGAGGAAGTACAGCTTCATTCGCGACCAGCCCTGCTCGAAGGCAGCGTCGACGGCGCCGTAGAGATCGTCCTCGGTGATCAGCTTGTTGATCACGTTGCGCAGCCGCCACGAGCCGGCCTCCGGCGCGAATGTCAACCCGCTTCGCCGCCCGCTATTGACCTGTCCGGCCAAGCCGACGGTGAAGGCGTCGACGCGCAGCGACGGCAGGTTGACGGTGGTCGAACAGCCGGGGGCGCTGACAGCCCGGTCGGCGAGGATGCCGGCGACGACGTCGGTGACGTCGGAGTAGTCGGCGGTCGACAGTGACGTCAGGCTGACCTCGTCGTAGCCGGTGCGGCGAAGACCGTCGGCGACCATCGTGCGCACCTGCTCGGCCGGTCGTTCCCGGACCGGGCGGGTGATCATCCCGGCCTGGCAGAACCGGCAGCCGCGCGTGCAGCCACGAAACACCTCGACGCTGAGCCGGTCATGGACGACCTCGGTCAGCGGCACCAGCGGGCGCTTCGGGTACGGCCACTCCCCCAGGTCGGCGACGGTGCGCTTGTCGACGGTCGCCGGCACGTCGGGATAGCGCGGCGTGACGGCGAGGAGATCGGGGCCGTCGTAGGTGACGTCGTACATCGAGGGCACATAGACGCCGGAGACCTGCGTCAGCTCGTGGAGGACGGCCTCCCGGTCCGTCCGGCCGCCGCGCATCCATGCTCCGACGACCTCGGTGATCTCGCCGACGACCTCCTCGCCCTCGCCCAGCACGACGACATCGACGAAGTCGGCCAGCGGCTCGGGATTGAAGGCCGAGTGTCCGCCGATGACCACCAGTGGGTGCTCGGGCCGCCGATCCTCGGCCCGCACCGGGACGCCGGCGAGGTGGATCATCTGCAGCACGTTGGTGAAGACGAGCTCGGACGACAGGTTGAAGGCGAGCAGGTCGAAGTCGCCCGCCGGGCGGTGCGTGTCGACCGAGAACAGCGGGATGTCGTGGCGTTGCAGCAGCTCGTCGAGGTCGCGCCACGGCGCGTACGTGCGCTCGGCGACGGCGTCGGCGCGCTCGTTGAGGATCTCGTAGAGGATCTGGAGGCCCTGGTTGGGGAGGCCGATCTCGTACGTGTCCGGATACGCCAGGAGCCAGGCCACCTTCCCGGGAGCGTGTCGCGGGCTGACGGCGCCGTCCTCGCCACCGATGTATCGAGCCGGTTTCTGTACCAGCGCTAGGAGCGGTTCGACCCGCGTCCACAGTGCGGTCATGGCCCGGGGAGCCTACCTGGGCGGCGGCGATCGCCCTGGGCTGCCCTCCTCATCAGGGGCGATGGGTACACGGTGCCGACGCGCACGCCGGCCAGCCAAGCCGTCAGGCGATCCGCCTCGACGTGGAGCGCCGCGCGCGCGTCGGCGCCGATGTCCTCCAGTGCTTCGACGACGACCTCGCCGTCGTCGCTCTGGTGCCAGCCGCCCACGATGCGCCCGTCCCACCACGCCGTGGCCCCGGCGTTGCCGGCGCTGTCGAAGAGCTCGGCCCGGTGGTCGCCGAGGTACCAGGCCCGCTCCTGCCACCCCATCGTCGTCGGGTCCAGCACCGGCAGCAGCGCCGCCCACGGGTCGACCGCGTCGACGGGCTCGACGTCGTCGGCCAGCACGTAGCCCCGGGCGCCGTCGAGGTCGACCTCGACGGCGCCGATCGAGCCGAGCGACCGGCGCACCGCCCCGAGCGTCGAACCGAGCCACCACTGGAGGTCGCGATCGGTGCCCGGCCCGAACGTGGCGAGCCAGTGGCGGACGAGCTCGTCGTGGGCCCCGCCGGCGTCGACGACGGGGACAGGGGCGCCGAGCCAGTCCTCCATCCGGATCCACGAAGGGCGGGAGGTCCGCCACGTACCGCGGTTGTCGCCGCGGACGATCAGCCCTCGGGCCGACATCAGCGTCAGGATTCGCGGGGCGAACGGTGATCGGCCGGCCCACGATCGGCCCTCGCCGTGGGTCATCGACCCGCCGAGCAACGGGAGCTCGTCGCGCAGCTCGGACATCGTCGCCGAACGGCCGCCGGCGAGCGCCGCGAGCACGGCGTCAGCCGCTGCGTCGAGCCAGGCCGGGCCGTCGTCGTGGAGCCCGACCTTGGCGACATCGCGCAGGATCACCCGCCGCTCCTCGGCGGCGACACGAGCGCTGGCGCCGGCCAGCGCCACCGGCAGCGTGGCGCGGGGGAACACGAACAGCGTCCGGCGCATCGCCAACTGCTTGACCAGCGCCCGGTCCCCGTACAGCGCCCGGTCGACGTCGGCGACCGTCAACCTGCCGACACGAGCAAAGGCCGAGAGATACACGGAAGCCGGCTCGGTCCCGTGCAGGGCGACCATCGCCGCCGCCGCCTCCTCCACCGTCCCCGCCCGTCCCCCCGCCCGAATCCGATGTCGCGAGGCGAGCCGCGCCCGCCGCTCGAGCACAGAGATGGTGCGGACCGCCATGCCCGACAGTCTGGCCGTCGCCGCTGGTGACGCCCCTGGCGCTGACCGCCGCCGCACCCTTTGGTCACCGTTGGGACGCACCCGTCCGCCCAGATCGGAGACCAAAGCGAGACCCCGGCGGCCGCCGGCACCCTTGCCCGGAACCTCCGTCTTCCAGAGCCAGCAACCGTGGGCGACACTGCCGGCGATCGCGCCGGGCCTGTCGGGCGTGCTCCTGAAGGGGCGCCGGACCGACAGCCGACGGGTCCACCCACCGCCGCACCCCTTTGGTCACCATTTAGACGCACCCGTCCGTCCAGATCGGTGACCAAAGCGAGACCCCGGCGGCCGCCGGCCGTGTCGCCAGCGGCGGGGTGCGGGGGCAGAGCCCTCGCGGCGGAGCCCCCGCCCGTCGAACTGGCCGAGCAACCTTCGGTTGCGAGCGCGAAACGGTTATCGCATGCGGCGCATGTGGACGCTCTGGACGAGACCGAGCATGGCGAAATACGTCACCAGCGACGACCCGCCGTAGGAGATGAACGGCATCGGCAGGCCGGTCACCGGCATGATCCCGACCGTCATCCCGACGTTCTGGAAGACCTGCCACAACAGCATCGTGAAGACACCGGCGCACAGGTACGTCCCGAACATGTCGCGCGACAGGTGGGCGATGCGCCAGATGCGCACGAGTACGAGGATGAACAGGCCGAGCAGCACGGCGCAGCCGATCAGCCCGAACTGCTCGCCGACGGCGGCGAACGGGAAGTCGGCCCACATGACCGGGACGTCGCGCCCGTTTGTCAGCGGTCCGTCCAGCCAACCCTTCCCGAAGACGCCGCCGGTGCCGACGGCGCGGATGGCGTTGCGCACCTGGAACACCGAGTCGTCCAGCTCCGGGTTCTCCGGGTCGATGAACACTTTGAGCCGCTCGAGCTGGTACGTGTTGACGAGGTTGCCGACGTAGGCGGCGCCCATCGTGATCAGCGACAGGAAGCTGATGGCGATGATGTAGCGCAGCTTGGCCCCGGCGACGAGCAGCACGCCCATGGCCAGGGCGATGATCACCGACCCGGTCCCGAGGTCGGGCTGGGCGATGATCAGCAGCGCCGGCACCCCGACCAGAACAAGGCTGCCGAGGAACCGGGGGTAGTCGATCTCGTTCGTGCGGTCGTCGGTGAGGAACGCGCACAGCGCCAGCAGCACGGTGAACTTCGCCAGCTCGGCCGGCTGGAGCTGGATCGGACCGACGTCGAAGGCGAGGATCGTGCCCTCCCCGCTGACCCGCCCGTACACGAGAAGCCCGGCCAGCACAGCGATCGTCAGCGCGTACAGAGCACGGGCGCGGTCGCGCAGCCATTCGTAGTCGAGGGCCATCACGGCGACCATCACGACAGTGGCGATGATGGCGAAGACGACCTGGCGGATCACCCAGGAGAACGGGTCACCACCGCGCGTGCGGGTGGCCGAGAACACGACACAACAGCCGATGACGGTCAGCAGCCCTTGCCCGACGAGCAGCGTCCAGTCGATGTTGCGCCGGGGCGCGCCCGGACTGGAGCGGATGTTGCCCAGCCCGGAGTCGGGCCGGCGCTGGAGCAACGGCAGGGACATGCGTCAGTCGATTGGCGTCAGCGTGCCGGCGTTGGAGCTGGCCATGCACGCCCGGTCCACGGGCGGCGGATCGTGGGCGGCGACGTCGTCGTCGAGATCGAGCGGGTCAGCGATCGGCGGGACGTCCAGAGGTGTCAGCGGCGAGCCCGACAGGGCCAGGTACATGCACTTGACGACGGGGGCGGCGCCGACCGACCCGTAGCCGGCCTTCTCGAGATAGGACACCACGGTGAACGGGCGGTTGGGGTCGAGGCTGAACGCGGCGAAGGCCGACGAGTCGTTCCAGGGGTAGTTGTTCGAGCCCTGCGCCGTGCCCGTCTTGCCGGCGATCGGGATCGCCTCCGGCGGGTAGTTCACGCGGAACAGCTCCTCGGCCGTCGTCGTGCGACCGTTGGCGCCGGGCCCCGTGATGTTCTGGCGCAGTCCCTCGAGGATCGGATCGCGCACCCCCGGCGGCATCGCCACGTCGCGCGACGGCGGGGCGACCGCTTCGACGAACTGGGCCTGGGCGAGGTCGGCGTAGCCGGGCCGGACCGGGTCGTCCGGCGTCTCCGGGGCAAGAATCGACCCGACGACGTGGGGCGTGACGACGTGGCCGCCGTTGCCCACGGCGGCGTAGCCGACCCCGAGCTGCAAGGGCGTGACGGCGCTGATGCCCTGCCCGATCGCCATCTGCAGCAGGTCGCCCGGCTGCAGCGTGCGGCTAGCGTTCTCACCGAGCACGCCGGCTTCGGCCAAGCCGGCCTGGACCTCGTTGGTGGCGAGCTGGCCGTCGTACTCGTCGGGGAGGTCGACGCCGGTGACGGTGCCCAGGCCGAGACCCCGGACGAGCTCCTGGAACGGTGTACCCGGCGTCAGGTAGAACTCCTCACCCAGCTTGTAGAAGAACGTGTCACTCGACACGGCGAGGGCCTGGGTGACGTCGACCGATCCGTAGTCACACGGCAGGCCGGTGCCGGGGCATGTGGCGTTGCGGAACACGCAGCGCACGCCGGTGGCGCAGACGTCGGCGGCGATCGATGTGAGCTGGTACGTCCCCTGGTCCTCGTACGTCTCGTCGGCGCCGAGCATGCCCGAGGCCAGGGCGGCGTAGGCGGTGAACAGCTTGAACGTGGAGCCCATGTTGTAACGACCCTGGATGGCCCGGTTGACGAGGCGGGCGTCGTCGTCTCGCACGTCGGCCGGGAACAGCTCGTTGAACTTGTCGCCGCCGATGCCGACGGCGAACCAGCGGTTGTCGAACGTCGGATAACTGGCCATCGCCAGGATGCTGCCTGTGTGCTGGTCCATGGCGATCACCGACCCAGCCGCCGCCCGGTAGTGCACTTCGGCTCCGACCGGCAGGTCCTCGGCCAGCGGCCCGGGCTGGCCGTTCGGCTTGAGCACTTCCGGATTGGTGGCCGTGAAGATCCGACGCGCCTCCAGCTGGGTGAGCAGCAGGCGTTCGGCGTAGTACTGCAGGTCGAGATCGATCGTCAGCTGCAGGTCCTCGCCGTTGACCGGGGGTGTGTGGCTGACGGTGCGCACGACGCGGTTGGCCGAATCGACCTCGTACACGAGCGTGCCCCACTGCCCGTGGAGCCGGCCCTCGTAGCTCAGCTCGACGCCGCTGCGCCCGACGTCCTCGCCTTCTGACGACGTGTCGTAGCCCCGCGCTTCGTAGTCTTCGGCGTCCTCGCCCGTGATCGACCCCATGTAGCCGACGACGTGGCTGGCGATGGGGGCGTAGGGATAGACCCGCTCCCACGTCGTGTCGACGACGAGGCCCGGGAAGTCCTCGATGCGCTCCTGGAGGGACACGGCGACGTGCTCCGGGATGTCCTCGGCCAGGGGCATCGGCAGGTAGCGGCTGTAGCGCTCGCTGTCGTAGCGCGCCTCCATGTCCTCGACCGACATCTCCAGCCAGCCGGAGAGGCGGTTGAACAGCGTGGCCCGGTCGATCTCGTCGCGCATCGCGGCCCAGTCGACGCTGGCCGTGAGCACACCACGGTTGTCGGCCAGGATGCGGCCGTCGACGTCGAAGATGCGGCCCCGCTCCGGCGCGATCTTCACCTCGACTCTGCGCAGCTGGTCGACGGTCTCCTGCAACCGCGTCGACTCGACGGTCTGCAGGAACCACAGCCGGACCCCGAGTGTGCTGAACAACAGGGTGGCAACAAGTCCGAGGACGCCGAGGCGAGCGGCGCGGCGATCAGCAGCCATGGCGACAGTCTGGTCCGCTGACGGTACAGGGAGTCGGCATGGCGGTCATTCGGCGACGTCCACGCGCTCGAGGGAGGGGATGGCGGCGGCACCTCGCACCCGCATGCACCACCGGCCGAGCGGCACGAACAGGGGGGACACGACCATCGCCGCCACCGCGACGACGGGCACGATCGTGAACAGGCGCGGCGTGAACACGTGCTCTTCGCCGATGAACGCCCGGACGACGGGGACGAGGAGCTCACCGGCGGCGGCGCCGAGCCCGGTGAACAGCGCCGACAACCACCAATGGCGCTCGACGGTGATCAGGGTGATGTAACCGGCGACGAAGCCGCCGAGGCCCATCGTGATGGCCGACGAGCCGAGCGGGGTGCCGACCCCGAGGTCGTACATCAGGCCGAGCACGAAGCCGGCCAGCGCCCCGCCGGGCGAGCCGGCGGCGGCGCCGGCGGCCGCCGCCAGGCCGAGGACGATCTGCACGGCGACGCCGAACGGCCGCAGGTCGGTGAACAGCGTGCGCTGCAGGGCGACAAGGACGAGCCCGACCGACAACAGCCGCAGGAGCGGACCCTGGATCAACGAGGCAAACATCAGTCACCGGCCTCGGTCTCGGCGTCGTCCTCGGCACCCGGCTGATACAGCACGACGCGCACGAAGTACAACGAGTCGAGGTTGACGAACGGCTCGATCTCGAGCAGCGGTCCCTCCGACGTCGTCCGTTCGATGACGTTGACGACGCGTCCGACGGGGATGTTCGCTGGCGCCAGGCTGTCCTGGCTGCCGGACGTGAACACGAGGTCGTCGACGGCGAAGCCGCCGAGCGACGGCGTGTTGTCGAGGTAGAACACGGCCGGCAGTTCGCCCTCACCCTGGCCGGCAAACCCGCCGGTCTCGCGCACGAGGTCGATGTTGATCGTCGTCGTCGTGGCGACCTCCGGAACGGTCGTGGTCGTCGTCGCCGGGTCGGCCGGCGGCGTGGTCGTCTCGGGGGCCGGCTCGGCGATGGTCGTCCCGGTGTCGCTCGGGTCGTCGGTGGTGGTCGTCGTCTCGCCGGGCACCGCCGGCGCCGGCGACAGCGTCGTGGTTGTGGCTGGCAACGTCGTCGAGGTGGTCGTCGGTGGCGGCGGCGCGGCCGGCACCAACTTGACGTCGACGCTGTAGCGCGAGTCGGTGAGCAGCATGATGCGGGCCCGGTCCGGTTCGACCGGGGCCGTCACCTTGCCGACGAGCCCGGCCGTCGTCAGTACGGCCATGCCGACCTGGATGCCGTCATTGGACCCCTTGTTGATCTCGATGATCTGGTCGATGTTCGTCGGGCCCTGCCCGACGACGGTGGCGATGACGGTCGGGTAGTCGCTCAGCGCGTCGAGGTCGTTGAGGGCGAGCAACTGCTGGTTCTCGATGATCACGGCCTGGGCCGTGACGAGATCGGCGGTCTGCGCGTCGACCTGCTCCTGCAGGCGTTGGACCTCCTCGTCGAGACGCTCGTAGTCGTTGATCCCCCGCCAGGCGTTCTGCACGGGACGGGAGACGACCTCGGCGGCGGTCTCGAACGGCTGGATGATCTTGTCGAAACCGTTGCGGGCAGCGTCGAGGATCTGGTTGCCGCGCAGGTCGAGCGTCAGCAACAAGATCGACGTCAGCAGCAGGAGCGCGATCGCGCGGCGACGTCCCGGCGTATAGATGCCCACGAGGCGATCGAACGGTGGTCGCTCAGTCGTCGCCGCCGAGCGACATCAAGCCACGCATGGCATCGATGTTCTCGAGGGCGCGACCGGACCCGATGACGACGCTGTAGAGCGGCTCGGGCGCGACGCGGATCGGCATGCCCGTCTCGTGGGACAGCCGTTCGTCGAGGCCGCCGAGCAGGGCTCCACCACCGGTGATGGTGATGCCGTCCTCCATGATGTCGGCGGCCAGTTCGGGCGGGGTCTTGTCGAGCGTCGTCTTGACGGCGTCGATGATGGCGGCGACCGGCTCGGCGAGGGCCTCGCGCACGTGTTCGGACGTGAGCTGGATCGTGCGCGGCAGCCCGCTGATCAGGTCGCGGCCGCGGATGTCGGCGGTGAGCTCTTCCTCCATCGGCCACGCCGAGCCCATCTGGATCTTGATCTCCTCGGCCGTGCGATCACCGATCGCCAGGGAGAACTCCTTCTTGATGTACTGCAGCACGGCGTCGTCGAGCTCGTCGCCGGCGACGCGCACCGACTGCGCGGTGACGATGCCGCCGAGAGAGATGACGGCCACCTCGGTCGTGCCACCGCCGATGTCGACGACCATGTTGCCGCTCGGCTCGTGGACGGGCAGGTCGGCACCGATGGCGGCGGCCATCGGCTCTTCGATGATGTGCACCGGCTTGCGGGCGCCGGCGTACTCGGCGGCGTCCTGGACGGCGCGCTGCTCGACGCCGGTGATGCCCGACGGCACGCAGATGACCATGCGCGGCTTGTTCCACTTGCTGGCGTGCACCCGCTGGATGAAGTAGCGCAGCATCTTTTCGCAGACCTCGAAGTCGGCGATGACGCCGTCCTTGAGGGGACGGATAGCCCGGATGTGGTTGGGCGTGCGGCCCATCATCCGCTTGGCCTCCAGCCCGACGGCGACCGGACGACCGTCGTTGACGTTGATGGCGACGACGGACGGCTCGTCCAAGACGATGCCCTGGCCGCGCACGTAGATCAGGGTGTTGGCGGTGCCGAGGTCGATCGCCAGATCGCGACCGAGGCTGAGCGGGTTGTTGCGAGCCATGAACGGCACTCCCTCACAGGGGCTCGTGGACCGTCAAATGTTACAGATTCGGGAAGAAGATGGCGCTCTCCCGAGCGGCGGATTCGAGTGAGTCGCTGCCGTGGACGAGATTCTCGGTGAAGAGGATCCCAAGGTCCCCGCGGATCGTCCCCGGGGCGGCAGCGCGTGGGTTGGTGGTACCCATCATCGCGCGCACGACCTCCCATGTGTTCTCCGGGCCTTCGAGCACGAGGGCGACGACCGGGCCGCGGCTCATGAACGCGACGAGGTCATCGTAAAACCCCTTCCCGACGTGCTCCTCGTAGTGGCGGGCAAGCGTGTCGGCGTCGAGCGTGCGCAGGTCGAGGGCGACGATCGTCAGGCCCTTGTCCTCGAAGCGGGCCAGAATCGTGCCGACCAGCCCGCGCTCGACGGCGTCGGGCTTGAGCAGGACGAGGGTGCGGTCAGGCATGGCGGCCGACGATACCGCGCCCCCCGCCCTCCCCATCTGGGCGCGATTTCGCTCAGCAAGGCTTCTGGGCGCGATTGCTCTCATCTTTGAGCGAATCCGCGCCCAGGTGTCTGCCAGGCGAGCACCACCGGTGCAGAGCGGCACGGATCCGGGCCGCGACGTCGGCCGGGCGCAGATGGATCGCCCGGTAGGTAAAGCGGACGACGACGTAGCCGGCGAGGAGGAGATCGTTGTCGCGCTCGGCGTCGCGGTCGTGTTGCACTTTGGTGCGCCCGTGATGCTCCCAGCCGTCGCATTCGAGCACGATGGGGGTGCCGACGATCCAGAAGTCGACCTCGTGGCCGGCGATGACGGCGTGGAACTCAGCCCTCGGGAGCGCGAACCGCGCCAGCAGGTCACTCATCGCCCGCTCGAGCACGCTGTCGACCGGCTTGTCGTCGAGGGTCCACTCGGCTAGCGCCCGCCGGAGGGCGGGCACGCCGTGACGCCCCCGTCGCGCGTGCACGTTGATGGCGCGCTGCAAGTCGCGGGGTCGGGCCAGGGTTCGCAGCAGGACCGTCCCGACCGCCGCCGACACGCCTGATTCATCGACGGCGCCCAGGTCGCACAGGAATCGCAACACATTCGTGGTGCGCACGCCGGCGCGGAGGACCGGTGCAAGGTCGCGGTGGTCGCGCGGCCGGTGGACGACAACTCCGGAAACGTCCGCTCGCCTGGTCCGCACCGGCAGGATGACGTCGATCGGATCCGAGGGCGGACGCTCGACGCCCCACAGGTGGGCGGCCGAGCGATGCGACGCCAGCGCACCCGACCCACAGGCCAACACGGCGGCCAGGATCCCCTGTTCCCTCGTCCACGCCGTACCCGGCAGTCGGGCGACGCCGGGATAGAGCTGGTCGAGCCGCCCAGATGCGACCCACCGGTGCCACGTCGGCGTCGACATGCCGCAACGCCGGGCCGCCGGCAACGTCACGAGCCCGTGATGGTCACTCGCCCACAAGTCGAACCGCTGGAGATCCATACCCACCAGTGGGCGCCGATCTCGCTCGCAGGGAACGCACCCGGCATCTGGGTGCGGATCCTGTCGAAACTGAGCGAGATCGCACCCAGAAGCGGTGATGAGAGGAATCGCGCCCAGATGGGCTACGGGGCGGTGGTCCAGGCTGACCTCGCGAAGGCGGCGAGGCGGGGGTGGAGGAGGCGCTCGAGGGTGGGCCGATCGGGGGCGTGTTCGGTCCAGATGGCGGCCTGGACGCCGAGCAGACGGGTCTGCTCAATGTCGGACCACCCTGCGACGGGGTCGAAGGACTCGATCTCGGCCAACGAGGTGTGGCCGGCCCAGCTCGTGCCCGGCTCGTCCCAATCCTCGGACGCGGCCATGTCGAGGTAGTAGGCGTCGGCCGGGGCGGCGACGACGTCATGGCCGGCGGCCGCCAACCGTCGGCAGTCGGCGGCCGTGCGCCAGCCGACGACGTAGGCGTCGCCCGGCGCCACACCGCCGCCATCGGCCGCCTCCTGCCAGACGCCGATCGTTCGGCTCGTCGTCGACCGGGCCAGCCCGACGATGTCGCCGATGAACTCGGCGGCGATCGCCGCCGTCCCGGGCAGTCCTCGGTCGGCCGCCCACCGAGCCGCTGCCGGCGAGCCCGACCACGCCCCGGACGGCACCTCGTCGCCCCCGACGTGCAGCCAGCGCCCGGGGAACAGATCGGCCACGGAGCCGAACACCGCTTCGAGGAACCGCCAGGTAGCGGTCAAGCCAGGGTCGAGCACATTGGCGGTGAAGTGCTGCACGGTGCGGGCGCTCGTCGTGTCGCCCGGGTCCCCGAGCTCAGCGAGCGCCGCGCGCGCCGCGAACGAGTGCGCCGGCAGGTCGATCTCCGGCACCAGCTCGACTCCGAGCTCGCGCCCTCGAGCCACCCACGCGGCGATATCGGTCGGTCGGTAGCTGCCGCCGTAGGCGTCGGCGCCGGAGCCGAGCAGGGGCGGGATCGGCAGTCCGTGGCCGCGGAAGGCACCGATGTCGGTCAGCGCCGGGTAGTCGTCGATCGGGATCCGCCACGCCTCGTCGTCGGTGAGGTGCAGGTGCAGACGATTCAGCCCGTGCCAGGCGGCGACGTCGATGAGCTGGAGCACGTCGTCGCCCGGGAAGAACTGCCGAGCCAGGTCGACGTGGAGCCCGCGCCACGACCACCGAGGCCGGTGCTCGCCGCCGACTTCGCCGCCGCTGCGATGCCTGCGCGCGAGCGCCAGGAGGGCGAGTGGCAGCCCGGTGGCGCCGGCCCGCAGCGCCAACCCGCTCTCCCGTTCGGTGACGACGAATGCCTCGGGCCCGAGGGCGTCATCCAGGTCGACGTGCAGCGGCGTTCCGTCGCCCGGCCCGTCGAGCACGCCCCGACCGTCGCCGACCAACCGCTGCTCGCACGCCGCCGCCATCGCCACCGCCGCCCGGACGTCGTCACCAGCTCCGGCGGCCAGCACCAGCGACGCCGGGATCTCGCCGACGGCGACGAACGGGGCGCGCGCCGTCGGCGCCGTCCGCACCGCGCGCGTCGACTGGTCGGCGAGGACGACGTAAGCCCCGACCGGGCCGTCGTTGGCGTGCCCCGGTCGGTGACCGCAGGCGAGCAGCCCGATCTCCCACGTGCCGCCGGGCGCCAGCACGACCGACGGCGCGGCTATCACGTGATGACCGGACTGGCGGGCGACAAGCGTGACGAACGAATCCACCGGCGTCATCTGGACAACGGACTGGAAGCAGAGCTGGAAGCCGGTCACCTCGTCCGGCCCGGCGTTGACGAGGCGAAGGCGGAACCAACCCGCGCCGTCATCGGCCGGGATGTACCAGCTCTCCAACCGCACGCTCACGTCAGTCACCATGCCGCCGGCCGCGGGCACCAGTCGACAGGTTCGCACGACAGCTCCACGAACTCGCCGAGCAACCTTCGGTTGCGAGTGCGAGCCTCACAACTCCTGCCAGGAGGGCTTGCCGGCGTAGGTCTCCCGGTAGTACGCCGCGTTGGCGAGCTTCGCGGCGGCGGCCTCGTCGACGACGACCGTGACGTGCGGGTGGAGCTGCAACACCGACGCCGGGCAGCTGGCCGTCACCGGCCCTTCCACCGCCGCTTCCACCGGCGCCGCCTTGCCCGAGCCGCAGGCGACGAGCACGAGATGGCGGGCGTCGCTGATCGTGCCGAGGCCCTGCGTGACGACGTGGCGAGGGACCTCGTCGAGCGAGCCAAAGAAGCGGGCGTTGTCGGCCCGAGTCGTCGACGTCAGCGTCTTGACGCGGGTCCGCGAGCGCAACGACGAGCCCGGTTCGTTGAACCCGATGTGACCGTCCGAGCCGATTCCGAGCACCTGCACGTCGACCCCGCCGAGTTCGTCGAGTAGCCGGTCGTAGGCGACGCACGCCGCCGCCAGGTCGTCGGTCCAGACGTCGGGGCCGTGCAGCCGGTCGGGGACCAGGTCGACCCGGTCGGCAAGGTGGTGGCGGATGAAGGCCCGGTAGCCCTGCGGGTGGCCCGGCGGCAGCCCGACGTACTCGTCGAGCAGCACGGCCGACGCGCCGGCGAACGACAGCTCGCCGGCGAGGTGGGCCTCGACCAGCATTCGGTAGGAGGCCAACGGCGACGAGCCGGTGGCCAGGCCGAGCACGGGCTGATCGGTGGTCCGTAGGAGACGTTCGACGATCCCGGCGACCACCCGGGCGGCTGCTCCCTCGTCGACAGTGATCACGACCTCCACGTCACGCTCGCCCCGAGCTCCACGCCAGCCGGCCGGCGACCACCACCGTGCGGACGGCCAACGCGTCGTCGAGCACGGCAACGTCGCCCCGCCCGCCCGGCGCCAGGGTGCCCCGGTCGCACAGCCCGAGGACGCGGGCCGGCGTCGCCGTCACGGTCCGCACGGCGTCGGGCACCGATGCCCCCGTCATCGCCACGAGGTTGCGCACGGCGACGTCGAGGGTCAGCGTGCTGCCGGCGAGCACCCCGGTCGAGGTCCGCACGCCTCCGTCGGGCGCAGCCGTGACGTCCACCGACCCGAGGGCGCTCGACGCGCCCGTGGCCCCACGGGCGGCCACGGCGTCGGTCACGAGGTTGAACCGGTCCGGTCCGAGCGCCCGCCAGGCCAGGCGCACGGCGGCCGCGTCGGCGTGGAGTCCGTCGACGATCAACCCGGCCACGACGCCGTCGCCCCCGAGCGTCGCCCCGATCGGTCCCGGGTCACGGTGGCCGAACGGGCGCATGGCGTTGAACAGATGTGTCACGTAGGTGGCGCCGGCGGCGACCGCCTGGTCGACCTCGGCGGCGGTGGCGTCGGTGTGTCCGATGGCGACCACGATCCCCCGCTCGATGAGCGCCGCGATGACGCCGAGCGCGCCGGGCCGCTCGGGTGCCAGCGTCACCATCGCCACGCCAGCATCGCGGGACCACCCGGCGATGACGGGCGGCGCCGGGTCGACCACGTGCTCACCAGGGTGGGCACCGAGCCGGCTCCGCGAAATCATCGGCCCTTCGAAGTGCAGCCCGAGCGGTCTGGCCCCGCCGGTCACCGGCGACCGCTCGGCCCACGCCCGCAGCGCCGCCGCCCGTCGGCGCGCCGGCGCAGTGATCACGGTCGGCAGGTACGCGGTGACCCCCTGTCGGATGAGATCGCGGCCGAGACCGTCCATCCGCTCCGGTTCGTTCGTGATGTCGACCCCGGCGCCGCCGTTCACCTGCAGGTCGATGAACCCGGGCACGATCCAGCCACCGCCGGCGTCGACGACCGTGCCGGCCGAGCCCGCCGGCGAGGCCGGCTCGACGGCGACGATCGAGCCCCCGTCGATGACGACGCGCCCATCGGGGATGACGCGGTCGGGCGCCATCACGCGGCCCCCCGTCACGACGACGCGAGAGGTCATCGAGCGGTGCTCCGGGCGGCCAGGACGGCGCCCACGCTGCCGACGGGGATACCCGCCGGCGCGGCGCGGACCCGCCCGGCGAGGCCGGCCGCGGCCAGCATCCTCGATGACGCCGCCCGCCGATCCAGTTCGTCGCGCAGCGCGTCGGCGAACCCGGGGCGCTCGGTCATCCCACCGCCGACGGCGACGACGTCGACGTCGAGCGTCATCACGGCAAGCTGCACGGTCCAGGCGACGGTGTCCACGACGTCGGCTCGGCGGTCGGCGTCGCCGCTGGCGGCCCGCCCGGAACCGACCGCCTCGGCGCAGCCGACCTGTCCGCACGTGCACGGCGGCCCGCCCGGCCGCATCGGGACGTGACCGATCTCGCCGGCACCCCCGGTCGCGCCCCGCCACAACCGCCCGCCGAGCACGAATCCGGCGGCGATGCCGGTGCCGACGTTGACATAGGCCAACGACGCGCCGCCGTCGAGGCCGAGGTAGGCGAATGTGCCGAGAGCCGCCGCGTTCACGTCGTTCTCGATGTGAACGGGGCTGCCCGTGGCGTCCGCGATCAGGGCCGCCATCGGCACGGCGTCGGCCAGCCCGAGGTTCACCGCGGTCGCCACGGTGCCGGCCTCGGGATCGACCCGGCCGGGCAGGCCCACGGCGACGAGGGCCGGTGCACTGGCGCCGGCTCCGGCCAGGTCCCGGACGAGGTCGCCGACGAGCTCGGCGATGGCGGAGGCGCCGGTCGGCGTGGGAGCGTGACGCCCCGCGACGACGGCGAGGTCGCCGTCGAAGGCGACGGCCCGCACGGTCGTCCCGCCGACGTCGACGCCGATCACGTCCATCGACCCGTCCGGGGCGATCACGCCGAGCACGGCGCTCAGCCCTTCACCGCGCCGGCCGTCAACCCGGACGTCACCTTGCGCTGGACGATCAGGAAGAACACGACGACCGGCAGCGCCATCACCGTCGAGCCG
>Ga0136617_10000737_pt1 | contig 28324 bp, 24 predicted proteins | sample AntDrymUQ3222106_2_FD_129672 | JGI IMG/M metagenome (GOLD analysis project Ga0136617, IMG submission 129672) | Polar desert sand microbial communities from Dry Valleys, Antarctica - metaG UQ322 (21.06) | ecosystem: Environmental > Terrestrial > Soil > Desert | place: Antarctica: Dry Valley...
CACGACTCGCCCACCACGAGGGTCCAGGTAGATCTGAACCGTGTTCTGCTTCGAGTCTCGATAGAAACGGGTCTGGTAGCCCTGGTATGAAGCGGTGTCGTCCAGACCGGGCTCGGGGAAGTCTAGCACCGGGCGGACGGGCTCTATGCCGGATTGCTGGCCGCCTACGATGACCAATCCAAACGCCAAAGCGCTGAGTATCATCCTGGAGTCGCTGATCGGTGGAGAACCATGCGCCGTCCCGCCGAGTCCACGATGACGTCGTAACGCCTACCCCGGACGCTGATGTTGCGGAGGACCAGCCGCTTGACACTGGATGGAAGCAGAGAAGGGAAGGCCGGCTCCAATCCGCGCTCCCCGATGCGCAGCCCGGTCCAGCCAAAGATGACCTGCTGAAGGAAGCCGCCGGCGCCGGTCACGAAGTTCACCGCGTCGTTGGCGGGCGTTTCCGAGAGCATCAGGAACGGACCCTTGATGTGAGCGCGATAACTGTGCGGCAGAAGAGAATCCACCATGGCCCGATCGTTCAGCTCCGCCGCCCCGACCGCGAGAATCGTGGACCCCATCATAGCCCCCGGCCCCCCCTTGAGCAGCTGCGCAAACGCCTGCTCCAGCTGCGCGCGCTTGGCCCGGGGGCTCATCGGAACCGCCAGGGGGAAAGCCAGGAGTGGGGTGACCCAGCCGAGGGTGGAGTCGGGCGCTCCCTCGTAGGTGCGAAAGAACTGGCTGGCCGAGTCGTAAGGCAGGTGCAGCTTCGAGGCGAGCAGCGCCCAGCGGGGGTCGGCGGTCTTACCTAATCTTTTGCTTGCGGCCGCGGCGATCCGGAGATTCTTCCGGGCCACGGCGTTGGTGTAGGCGTCGTCGGTCACCCCAATAAGGCCCTCCGCCACCGACACCACGTTTTCGATGTGACAGCGGTCTTCCGAGGTATGGCAGGTCGAGCGGCTGACCCAGAAGTCGGCTGTCTCGCGGATGACGGGGAACCCCTCGGCCGCGAGCCAGCTGGAGTCGCCCGTGGCCTGATAGTACTGCCACTGGGCCAGGGCCACATCCCCATTTACGTGAACTTCCGAGCGGGCGTTCTGCACCGCGAAGTGCGGTGTCGTCTCCACCCCACGTTCGTCGGCCTCCCAGGGGTACATGGCGCCGCGGAAACCGTTGAGTTTTGCGTTTTCCCGGGCCGCCGGGAGGGTTCGCGTCCGGAAAGCCACCAATGATTGTGCGATGTCCGGGTGGGTGATCAGCAGCGAGGGAAACATCCAGGTGTCGGAGTCCCAGAAGACGTGGCCGTAGTATCCGCCGCTGGAGAGACCCATCGGGGGAATGCCGAGCCTAGTGCCGGAGTCGGCACTGCAGAGGAGATAAAATAGCATCGATCGAACTACGCGCTGAAGCTCCGGACTCCCCTCGATCTCGATATCGGTCTGCCAACGGCTGCGCCACGCGCCCGCGTTTGCGGCGGCCAGGCGTTCGAAGCCCCGGGCTTCGGCGGCTGTGGCCTGGCGATTGGCCTGTTCCAGCGGCCGCGGGGCTTCGTCCGAAGACACGATGCTTGCAAGCTGAGAGAAGCTGTAGGTCTGCCCCGGCGACGCGTCGAAGGCGATCTCCACCAGCGCCGTGTCGCCCGAGGCGGAGGTGCTCGCAACCGGGTTCCGGAGATCCCCCGCCCAGGTGACGGTTGCCGTCTGCGCCAGGGTGTCCGTGCGGCCCTGCGGTATCGCGGTCATCGAGAGGCGGGCTCCCCACGACTCACGCTTCGCTTCGCGCGAGCGTATGACCATATGTCCCGGATACCAGATGTCCGCCGGCTTCCAGGATGGCGGGGCCTCTGGCAGCCGGGCGAGCGCCAGCCGCCTGGGCGGCGGCCAGCCGGTCAGGGCGAAACGCACCCGCATACGGCTTCGATGCTTCGGGGTCAACTCCAGGCGGATGGCGGTCAGGTGCGGATCGGCACGAGATATAAAGCTCTCGACCCGAACCGATGTGCTCCTCCCGCGCTTCACCCAGTGGTAGCTCGTGTGCGCGGTGCCGGTCTTCATGTCAACCACCTGACGGTATGCCTGCACTGGTGCCGCCGGAGGTGGCTCGGTGTCAGCGATCCACTCCTGCCCGTCGAATACGGCGATGGCATTCCAGGCTGGCACCGCCACAATGCGTGGCACGTCACCGGGACCGTGCTCGTAGAGTCCAGCTTTGTAAGAAGGAGAAGCTCCGATTCCCAGTGCCGGGATCACGACTGCCAGCCGCCCATTGCCGATAAATGGGGAAGGGGAGCGCCGGGCGTCCGTAGTGGAGAGAAGAAAGGCGGAATCTGCCGCACCTCTCGGCTGTTGGGCCTGGAGGGGAAATACCAGCAGAGCGTGCATGCACCACAGGCCGGACCGTCCGACGGCTCTCATCCGAGCTCCTTTAGCCAACCGGCGGCGGACCGTGGTGGCCCGCCGCCGGCACTAGAGTTCTTCGTTACTGCCGCTACTATCTGCCGCCTCCGAAGTCATATTCGACCGATGCCTGGATACGCCGTGGCAGGAGGGGCCGAGCCAGGAAGATCGGAGCGCCACCGGTGCTGAGTAGCCTTGGGTTTCCTTCCTCCAGGCCTTTGCTCTGGAAAGCGTTCAACACGTCCACGTTGACTCTGGTTCCCGCTCCTGGAATGGCAAAGCCGGCGCCGAAGTTGAAGTAATTGTAGGAGGGCAACGTCGTACCGACCGCGAAGTCGGCAAAGCGAGACGCGACGTAATGCCAATCGGCCTTGAGCTGCAGCCCGGCTACCCTCTGGGGAGAGAAGATAGCCGCGAGGTTGCCGATGGCACTTGGCACACCGTTGATCCGGCTGCCGATGTCGGCCCCGGAGGCGAGATCTGCCTCGAGGAACGTGCCGGTGCCGATGAGCTGGAGCCCCTCAACGGGGCTGACGAACGCCTCGACCTCGGCGCCGTAGGCGCGATTTTCCGGAGCGGTAAGAATGGTCCAGGTGGTGGCGTTAGTCGCCGGGTCTACCACAGCCCCCTGGCTGACGATGTTCTTGAGCTTGGTATAGAAGCCGTTCACCGTCACGCCCACCCGCCCGAATGCGTACTTCACGCCCAGCTCTGCGGACAATACTTCGCGTGAGTCGAACAGGTCCACTTGCTGCTGGGCGGACGCGTTCAAGAACTCATCGAGCGCGGGCATCTTGTACCCTCGCGCTCCTGAGCCGTAAACCGAGAACCTCTCGTTGACCCGGTAGTTCAGTCCGAGTGAGCCGGACCAGTCGGTAATCCCCCGGCTGAAGTTCCGGAAACTGTTGTTGCCGTAGGTCTGGATGTCGTACGTGGTGGTCGAATCCAGGTCCATATCGAACGAGGAAGTGTTCTCCGACCGCTGGACGAAGGTGTTGTACTCCACCCTGACGCCCAGGTCGGCACGGAACCGATCTGTGAGTTGCACCTCGCCACCGACGACCCCGGATACCACTGTGGTCTGGCCGGTGCCGTTCACGTAGTTGGAGATTTCCTTTCGGAAGCCGTTCCGGGTGACGTTCACCGGGGCACCGCCACCAGCAGGCGTGACCACCAGATCGAGGAAGCGCGGGTTGTCACGCACATCGGTCAGAATGTCGGTAAAGAACCAGCGATTGTCCTGGGTGTAGTTCGCAAAGTATCCGCCAAGCGACAGTGAATGCTTCCCAAAGCCCCGCCGCAATGAGAGCTGATTCTGGACCGCGGTGAGCGGTTTTTCCACGTGCCACTCGCCACCCGGTGCGACGAGGCCATTTGGGGTGTCGAAGGGCAGCGGGTTCCCCGAGGCGTCGTCGTGGTTGGTAAAGAAGTACTGACCGGTACTGCCGGCTGGAAGACCGAGCCCGCCAGAGGTCGTGATGAAGTCTTGCGCCGAAAGTACATTGAAGGGCAGGAGCGCGTTCCACTCCTGATCGTTCCGCATGACCTGCGCGATGTTCTGAAGGTTCCACTCGTCCGAGAGGTCGAGCGTCACATCCGCAGTGAACCAGGTGGCGTCGGTCCTGAGCCCGTTATCCAGCGGCAGGATGAGATCGTTCCCGGGGGTGGTGATGCGAAGATCCAGCCCCTCCGGCGTGTTCATGGAGCCGTAGTTACTGAACCCGGGGACGTACTCGGGATCAGACGGATTGGCGAACGGAAGCGGGAGAATGAACTGATTTCGGTCATTGATATGCTTGACCGAGAAGCGGAGGTGTCCGTTGTCGAGCATTCGGGTGACGCTGGCCTTCAGCTGTCCGCCCCGGATGCCGGGGTAACCCGGGCTACGCACGCCGTTGTCGTAGCGGTAGAAGCCACCTGCATTGAACCGCCAGTCGTTTCCCAGCGGTCCATTGAGATTGAGGTCATAGCGGGCTAGGCCTTTAGTCGCTCCCGTGGCGCGCATGGTACCACCGAAGACCTCGCCACCGGTCTTGTTGATGAAGTTCACGATCGCCCCCGGGGTATTGGACCCGAACAGTGGGGAGCTGCCACCCCGTACTACCTCCATCCGCTCGATATTAGTGTCGAAGCGGAAGAGATTATCGGCGTTCATGAAGAAGGTGTGCATGGTGGGGAATACCGGCAGGCCGTCCTCCAGAAACGCGACATACTCGACGCCGAGAATGCCGCGCATCGTGATATTCTGATTGACCTCACCTCCGGAGCTCTCCACCCGGGTGAAGCCGGGAACGTAGCGAAGCATCTCGGTGGTGCTCCGCGGCGCCGCGGCCTCGATCTCAGTTGCCGTCAGGGTGGTTACCGCCACGCTCGCATCCAGGTTCATACGGGGCGACTGGGTTCCCGTGACCACCATGGTCTGGAGCTGGAGCGGATCCCGGACGAGGGTAAAGTCGTGGGTGGTGCGCTGGTTGGCCGTAACCTGGACAGTGTCCGACTCGGGACGGTAGCCCAGCAGGCGGCTTTGCAGGGTTTGGCTGCCGGCGGGAACCCTCGGCAGCACGTATTCGCCGTTGGCGCGGGTCTGCGTTCCCACGGTGGTGCCGGGAATGGCAACCTGGGCGCCGGCGAGCGGTTCGCCCTGGTCGTCAACCACTCTTCCCCCGATACTGCCCGTCTGCTCTTCGCCCTGCGCTGCCGCCGTCGATATCCGGGCGGTGGAAACCAGGAGAAGTGATAAGAATCCTATGGCGATCAGGCGGGACGCTAACGTTGGTCGAGCCGAACACGAGCTCCAAATCATAACGGCATCCTCCATTTTCTCGAGAGTTCCGCGGTCGGATGCACCTCACGGCTGTACGGGGAGCGCAGCGATTGGCGGGTTTGACTCTAGCGCATTGGACTGTTTCGATACCTGGGAGGGACGGCATCTATACTGCCATCCAATCGTGGGCCCGTCAACCCAGCCAGCGCTCCAGATCCTGTTGCCGTTGGTGCCTCGGTGGCCCGCCCCGGTTTCCAGGTCCGGCCGGTGAAGAGGTTCCCGCTGCCGAGTCCGGCAACAGCATCAGCATACCGTGAACCCCACCAGACCCTGCCACAAGTTGATGTTCACCGCCACAGATAGATGTTCACCGACCAGGAGAGCCCAGCGGTGACAATCCGCCAACAGGGTAATCGCACGTCCAAACCACTTGAGTTGCCTCGCCGCGCTTCAGCGGCCCGCACAAATGGCCGCAGGTAACCCAGTTGTCGCAGATACAGCAGGTAGGGAGTGAGCGCAGCAGAAGTTTTCTCTTGGGTAGGATGCGCAAGGTTACCGAGACCAGAGCGTCACTCCAGCAGGTACTGCACGGTGGAGACTACCCGGACGATCTTCTGGAGCTGCCCTCCTTCATTCACCCCGGGGGCCTGATCCCGCGGCAAAATCACGAACACGCCCTGGTTGGCATAGCGGATGTCTCCCAGACTGGTCCGGGAGTCGGCTGCGAACTGCTCCGCGGCCGCCCGGGCATTCGCGGTTGCATCCTTGACCATGGCGGGCTTGAGCTGGTTGAGCCTGGTAAATACGAAGGTAGGTCCGCCGATTCCGTACTCGCCGCTGGAGGAGAGAATCACGCCATCTCTTACCAGCTCGCTCACCCGCTGGCTGGCGGCCAGCACCACCTGAGGCTTGTCCGACCTGACCATCACCGTCTGCTGGATCACGAAGCGGGTGCCACCGCGCTCGCCCTGAAAGCGATTGGCTTCGGCATCGGACGCCTCCAGCGCGAGCAGCTGGACCCCAGCCGTGTCGATTCCGTGCCGCGCCAGGAACGAATACACCTCCCGGGTGTCCCGGGTGATCTCCGCTTGCGCTACGGCGAGATCGTTGCCGGTGGTGACAAAGCGCAGCGGCCAGAGCGCCAGATCGGCGGCCACCTCCCGCTCGGCCAGCCCCTTCACCTCAACGAAGCGCGCGCTGGTCCGGCCGCGGAGAAAGCCGTGCCCCACGAACCAACCGGCCAGCGCCATGCCCACGGCAAGAATGACAGCCGAGAGTGGCGATCGGCCCCACAGCCGGGTTGTGGGGTTCACCGGATCCCGACCAGTCCGCGGCAGGCCTCTATCAGCTTGGCCGGGTCGTATCCCACTCCCTCCTTGAATACGATCGCCACGTTGCGGATCTCGGCCGGCCGCGCGATCGGGTCGCCCTTGATTACCACCAGATCGGCCAGCTTACCGGCGGTCACGCTGCCGAGACGCTTGTCTTCGCCAAGCACGGTGGCGCCGTTCAGCGTCATGATCCGGATGGCCTCGACCGGTGTGAGTCCGGCTTCGATCAGAAGCTCGTAGTTGCGCTGGTCGCCAAAGCCGGGAAGGGCGCCACCATTTCCGGTGGGGTCCACGCCCGCGGCGAGCAGACCGCCGGCGCGGACAAACGCCAGCTCGAACTGCTGCGCGTTCCTGAAAACCTGGGGGGAGATCGCGAACGAGCCTTCTTCGGCCAGCCGCGCACGGCTGGTCAGGTATTCGGCCTTCACATCCGGCGCCATCGCCTCGAGCACCCGTGGCTCCAGCGGCGGACGGTTGGGGACGAAGAGCTCGAACACGGCAAGGGTGGAGGTCATCGGCACCCGGCGAGCGACCATCTCGCGAATGGTGGTCCTGGCCGCCTCGCCGCCGATGTCCAGACTGGCCAGCTTGGCCAGTGCATCCGGGGGACAGAAATCCGGCTTCTTCTCCGGATCGAAGTCGGTATTAACAAACAACCCGTGTTCCAGGTTGTCGATGCCGAGACGCACCGCTTCGCGGAAGCTCACGGAGCAAAGATGTCCGGTCACCTTCACGCCCCGCTTGTGCGCCTGTTGAATCGCGGCACCAAGCACCTCGCGGCTCACATCAGTGTAGAACTTGAGCCAGGTAACCCCCTCGGACGCCCAGTAGTCTACCACCCGCCGCACCGCGTCAGCCGTGTTCACCTTGTGCATGCTGCCGATGCCGGCGCCGCCGGTTAGATACGGCCCTGCGATATGCATCCGCGGGCCGGCGATCTCGCCCGCGGCAACCAGCCGCCGGAGGTTGAGCTCGGCGTACGGCGAGTGCGATCCGGTAGTGCGAATGGTGGTAACCCCGCTGCCAAGGTAGAGCAGGGGAGCGGTGGCATTACTCTGCACCGAGCGGAGGTTGGTGGTGTAGAAGGTGTGATCGTGGAGGCCGACGATACCCGGAATCACCGTGTGCCCGCTCAGATCCATCACCTTGGCTCCACCCGGCACCGGTACGGAGCCGGCAGGCCCGACGGCGGAGATCCGGCCCCCTGAGATGATCACCGTCTGGTCGCCGACCGGCTCGGCCCCGGTTCCATCCACCACCCGCACGTGCGTCAGAGCGACGACCGGAGCGGCGACGCTGATGAAGCGCTGTACGTTGGGGGAGGGCGTCTGAGCGGGAAGGGCGGGAACGGCGGTAAAGGCGGTAAAGGCGGTAAAGGCGGACAGGACCTGACGCATGCGATGACTTCCTGGCTGAGGCGTGGGTCACTCGATCGTGATGACGGTGTGCATTCCGGATTCGAGATGTTCGGCGATGTGGCAGTGGAGCATCCAGCGGCCGGGATTGCTGGCGTCGATCAGCAGGTCCACCGTGCCGCCGGCCGGAACCAGGACCGTGTCCTTCCACACGGGATTCTCATTGGGCATGCCGTTCTGCGCCAGCACCAGGAAGCGCTGACCGTGCAGATGGATCGGATGTCCCATGGGGTGCAGCACGTGCTTGTCGTTCACCAGCCGGACCACGAGCGGCTTGCCTCGAGGTACCCGCCAATCTAACGCCATCCCTTCGCTCCCGGACGCGCTGTCGCGGATGATCCAGCTCACTTCGCGGCCGGTACTGAGCCAGTCCATCATCGGCATCGGGCTGGTCCATTCGACCGGGTGAACATACGAAGTGTCCAGCCTGAGCGCCTGGATTAGTGCAAATGGCAGCCCCTGGGTCCGGAGGGAGAGCTGCAGGGTGCGGTCGGGTTTTGTGCCCCGGAGACTTTGTACCAGCGACGCCAGCTTATCCGAGCCCGCGCCCGGCGCCCTGCCCACCCGCCGCGCGCGGGGGCCGCGTACCGTCAGCACACCCATGGTATCCACCTCGGCGAAGAAGCGGCCGGTGACGCGGTCGATTCCCCGCACCCGGTTCACCAGGTTGTATCTGCCCGGGCGCTGCGGGGTTGCCTCGACCACATAGCGCTCGGCCGGCGCGATCACCACGCTCTCGACCGTCCGCGGGTAGGCAAAGGGGCCGACATCGCCCTCCATCACCCGGAGGGAGATGCGGTCCAACGAGAGATTGAAGGTGCGCGCACTAGCGGCATTGGTGAGGTGCAGGCGCACCGTCTCACCCGGCCGAGATTCGAACTTCCAGTCCTCGGCCCCGTTCACCAGCAGAACGTTGCCGAAACGGCCCATGAGCGCGTGGGTAGCGGCCTCCCGCCCATAGGGCATCAGTCCGCCATCACTGATGAGCAAGTCATCCAGCACCAGAAACGCCTCTCGCCTGTCCCTCCGTCCATCCGTCCGCTCCTTCGCTTCGCTCAGGACAGGCACGTCCGCCCGTCCGCGCACTATGATGTTGCCGGCGAGCCCGAGATCCTGAGTCAGATCCTGGCGATGATGCGGGTGGTACCAGAACAACCCGGCGTCGGGTGCGTGCACCCGGTACACGAACTCGCCACCCGGAGCCACCGGCGGCTGGGTGAGGCCGGGTACGCCGTCGTTCGGGTTGGCGAGTCGAAGCCCGTGCCAATGAATCGAGCCCGGCAGGTCGGTGTTGTTGCGAAAGCGTACGGTAACGGTTCCGCCCTGGGGAATCTCCAGGCGGGGGCCGGGAACCTGACCGTTGTAGGCATACGTCACGAGCGGGTGCTTGCCGATGGTGCGGCTCACTTTGCCGGCGGTGAGCGTGATAGTGTCGCCATCGGCCAGGGTGTAGCTCCGGCTGGACAAGGCGCTGGGGAGCGAGGCGCCACGGTACGCCGGGAGAAACGGGGTTACGCTGGGACTGAAACGTTCGAGGCCGTAGGGCATGCGGCTGGCGGTGGGATGCATGGGAGGCATGGCCCATCCGCCCATGGCATGACCGTGCGCGGGAGCGGTTGCCGGTGGAAGCTCGGTGACGCCGTGGGGAGCCATGAAGAGACTGGGAGAGCTTCCCCGGAGTACAAATGGCCCGGTAGGGAAGCGGACATCAGCCCTACGCTCGGCACTGATCAAAACCATGAAGCGCTCGAGCTGGATTGGGCCCACCACGGTGCTCCCATTTCTCACTCGACCCAGGGAGATCATGGGATCTAGATCTGGAGTGGTAGCCCACGCTACGAACGAGTCGTAGGAACCCAGCGAGGGAGGATCAGGAAGTCCGGCCAGGGTCAACCGCACCCGAAAGCGGACTCTGCCGTCCCGGCTGACGGCCAGGCCGAACGGGCTCGCATCCGGCTGTAGCACCGCCGTGCCTCCGGCCTCCGGTGCCCGGTCGGCGGGGAGCAGAGGGAAGCAGTAGAGCGACGGATCGGCGGCGGGCGAGTGGGCGGCGCAGAGCGAGTCCTGCGCGAGCGCGCTGTTACCGATGATGGCCGCCAGAAGAAGCGAAAGCGCGAACGATGTCAATGAGAAGAGATTCTCGCTGCTGGCGAAGCTCGTGCGCAGTTTCTACCACGAAGGCACGAAGGTGAAGTGCAAGGACCCAAAGTAAGACAACAATTGGTGAAAAATTGCGCACGATCGCTACTCACCTCAGGGAACCGCGAATCTTACCTGATCGAGAACGAACGCGTAGCGAAACGCCATTTCCTTGAGGTAGTCGTAGCGCCCGGAGCTCCCGCCGTGTCCCGCCCCCATGTTGGTCTTGAGCAGCAGGGTGTTCTTGTCGGTCTTGGTGGCGCGAAGTCTGGCCACCCACTTGGCGGGTTCCCAATAGCCCACCCGGGGATCGTTGAGGCCGGCGGTCACCAGTATCGCCGGATAGTTTTGCGGCGCCACATTGTCGTACGGAGAATACGATTTCATGTAGACGTAATGAGACTTCTGAACCGGGTTCCCCCACTGCTGCCATTCCTGGGTGGTAAGGGGAATGGAAGCGTCCAACATGGTGTTTATGACATCGACGAAAGGGACATCGGCCACTACCGCGCGAAACAGATCAGGACGCATGGTGGTAACCGCGCCCATCAGGAGTCCTCCCGCACTACCTCCGCGGATGGCGAGCCGGTCGCTCCGGGTATAGCCATCCCCCACCAGGTGCTTGGCGGCCGCGATGAAGTCGGTAAACGTGTTCTTCTTGCGAAGCATCTTGCCGTCGTCGTACCAGCCCCGGCCCATCTCCTGCCCGCCCCTGACGTGGGCGATTGCATAGACGAATCCACGATCGACGAGGCTGAAAATGTTGGAGTTGAACGACGGGTCGGTGCTGGCGCCGTACGAGCCATAGGCATAGAGCAGCATCGGCCGGCTTCCATCCCGCACCAGCGGCTTGCGGTAGAGCAGGGATACCGGCACCCGGGCGCCATCCTGCGCCAAGGCCCAGGTTCGATCGGTGGCATAGCGGTCCGCCCGGTAGTTCGGCACGTCGGTACGCTTCTTCAGCGTTCGGGTACGCCGCTTCATGTCGAAGTCGTATACCGTGAGCGGTGTGGTAGGAGAGGTGTAGCTGAAGCGCACCAGGTCGGTATCGTATTCCGGGTTGGTGGCCCGCTGAAAAGTCGAGACCTCTTCGGGAAACTCCACCGGGTACGTCTGGCCGGTTGCGAAGTCCAGAACCCGCACCCGTCGCACGGCATTGCCCCGCTCGTAGAGGGCAGCGTGGCTGCGGAAAACATCGAGGTCCTCCAACAGAACTGAATCGCGTGCCGGGACCACATCGGTCCAGTTGGCCCGGTCCGGATCGGCAACCGGAGCGCGCACCAGCTTGAAGTTGATGGCGCCCTGGTTGGTGCGGATCAGGAAGTCGCTGCCGCGATGCTCGACGGAGTACACCACGTCGGGGGCTCGGGGGCGGAGCACCCGCCACTCACCGGCGGGGCGGTCGGCTGCCAGGTACCGGGTTTCGGAGGAGGTAAAGCTCTCCGCGTTGATGAAGATGAAAGCCCGGTCCTTGCTCTTGGCGAGGTCTACGTTGAACAGCGGATCGGGATCCTCGAAGACGATGGGGTCGGGCGCCTGCCTGCCGAGCTCGTGCCGGTGAACCCGATATGCCCGGTGCGCGGCATCGTCGCGTCCGTAGAAGAGAGTCCGGTTGTCAGCCGCCCATTCCACCTCGTAGTTGACGCTGTCGATGCGGTCCGGAAGAAGCCGGCCGGTCTGGAGGTCCTTGAACTGCAGCGTGTACCACTCGCCGCCGGTGGTGTCCCAGGTGTAGGCGAGAATCCGGCCGTCGGGGCTGACTTGCCGGAGACCCACATTGGAATACGGCCGGCTGCCGGCCAGAGCGTTCTCGTCCAGCAGGATCTGCTCCGGTGCCTTGAGGCTGCCCCGCCGCCGGCAGAAGATCGGGTACTGTTTTCCTTTTACGGTGCGGGTGTAATACCAGAAGCCATCCACCAACTCGGGCACCGACAGATCGGTCTCCTTGATCCGTCCCACCATCTCATGGTACAGCTTCTCTTGCAGCTGCTCCGTGTGGCGAAGGGTGGTGGTAGTGTAACGATTTTCGGCTTCGAGATAACCGATGACTTCTGGTGCCGAGCGGCGGTCGTCCCGGAGCCAAGAGTAGGGATCGACCCGGACCTCGCCGTGCAGCGTGTCGACTTTGGTAATTGTGCGGGCGAGGGGGGGAGCCGGGTCCTGGGCCTGAGTCGCGGCCGCGTGGGTTGAGCTCAGCCCGAGGGAGACCGATACAAGGCACCAGGGAAGGAAGCGCGCGAACTGCATTTGCAAGCTCCTGATAGGTATGGACCGCCCTTAACGCCTAAAGACTACTCGCTGGTGCACCAGCTGCCTGATGGGACATCCACCCGCTTCCGCGTGAACTGTACTTCGCCTTCCAGAGGGCCGACGCTACACCAGGCGTCACAGTCACCGACCGAGCTCCTTACTTTCGATCTGGTCGTCGCCCAGCCGGCCGGCCAGTACGATATCGACAGCCGGCCTGGCTGCTGATATGTGCTGGCGACGGCGTGAATGTAAGGTGAGTACTGTTCTCGCTGGCTACGAGCCTTGGCGACGCTGCTGGGAGGGGTAAGAAACAGGGTGAAGTCGATGGTGTCCCGAATAAAGCTTGACCCGAACTGGCAGCCCGGTGCTGCCGGCGAAGTGAGGAGGGGAGCTCCTGGCCAGCCGCCGAGGCCGGGATGAGCAGTACGGCGGCGAGCCTACCCCTCATTGGGGAAGTTGTTGGCGATCCCCCGATTCCTGACGGTGCGCGCCACCCGTTCGGCAAAGATCCGGGAGCCGGCGCGGATCATGCCGGTGGTCTCACCCTTGAGCTCGGTGGAATCATCCAGGATGATCTCGCCGGTCGGCGCATGTATCAGCTGGCCGGTGAACAGCCAGATGAGATTGCTGGTCTTGCTGACCTTGGCGATCACCACCCAGGGAGCATTGAGCGAGTTAGCGGCCTGACGGGCGCAGGCCACGATCACATTGCAAGCCTGCCGGCCGGTAGTCGCCTGGGCCTTGGGAGAAGCGGCGGCGGCCACCACCCGCTGCCCGGTAACGAGCTGAGCGCCCAGTAGCTCCTGGAGCTCTCCGGTCAGAACCTGGGTCGAGAGAACGGCTTGAGACGAGTCCGAAGCCTCCTGCACATTGGCTTGCGCGTTATAGAGCGCTACGGGGAAGACGACGACGGTTGCGTTCGTGGCTGCCCGAGGGCTAGTCGACGCAGTTTGAGCCGCTCCGCTACGGGAGACGGCCGCTGTTGCGAGGAGGGCGAGGGAGGCCGCCAGCGCTCGCGGGGTCAGGGAGATGATCATGCCGGGAAATATATATGGCCCGGCCCAGGGGAATCGAGAGAGGCCTTACTGGGGCGGGCGTCTTGCTATCCGGCCACATGGCTACTATAATGAGGCCATATGGCCAGACCTGCTGAAGCCGCGGTCCTCGGGTCACTGCCACCCGGCACCGCCGACCTGCACGAGATTCAGTCCCGCATCAAATCGGGCCGGACCGAAGGCCACTTCTACGTGGCCCTTCTCGGGCTCCGCGCGTACGGGCCCCTCGCCCTCGACCGCCAGGTGCGAAAGGGGCTGGGATATTCCGCGTTCGCGCGCTTTCAGCGGAACACCGGCATACCGGCAAGCGCCATCGCCGAGCTGATTCAGGTTCCTGCTCGTACTCTGACCCGGCGCAAGAGCGAAGGCAGGTTTGCACCTGAGGAATCGGATCGTCTGGTGCGGGCTTCGCGAGTGTTCGGCCGTGCCATGGAGCTGTTCGAGGGAGACGGCTCAGCGGCCCGCGCCTGGCTGACCGCGCCGCAGCCTGCCCTCGGCGGACTGGTCCCCCTCGCCCTCGCCGGAACCGAGGTCGGTGCGGGTGAGGTCGACAGCCTCATCGGACGGCTCGAGCACGGCATCCCGTCGTAAGCCCCATTGGTTACTGCGTGGAAGCTGGTAAAAACGCGCCATGCCGGCACCACTTTCGACGGGGAAGGGGCTCGGCTCCACGGCGGGCGCTGGAACAGTGCCGGCACTCCTGTCGCCTACGCCTCGGATAGCATCGCTCTGGCAACCCTGGAGGTGCTGGCCCATCTCCAGGCTAGCGCGGCTCTGCAGTCGTACTCCGTGGTCTCGGTTCAGTTTCCGGAATCTCAGATCGAAGTGCTCGATATCGCCTCTCTTCCCAAGGGATGGCGCCGGTTTCCCTCGCCGCCGGAGAACCAGGCGGTCGGTGACCGGTGGATTACGGAAGGCAGATCGCTGGTGCTGCGGGTACCCAGCGCCATCGTGCCATCCGCAAACAACTTTCTGATCAATCCGCTGCACCCCGCGTTCAAGAGCGCCGCCGTTGGGCGGCCGAAACGGTTCGCGTTCGACCCCCGGTTGCTCAGGGGGTAACTTCGGGTGACGGGGGCGCCTTCTTGGGTTCCTGGGGCAGCAGAAGCCAGCCGCCGGCGATCGCCATCAGGTAGAGAACCACACCCACGAAATGCACCGCGTTGGCCAGTGACGCGTCCCGGTTCAGCCAGTCCCAGTTGGCCAGCAGTATGGCCCAGTCGTGCTCCCCGCCGCCTACCAGTGGCAGCTCCTGAGCTCGCGCATCCCGGATGTACACCGAAATGTTCCAGCAGTTCTGGCCCAGCCACCACACTGGCACCGTGGCGCCGTGACGGTCGCCTGAGCGCCACAAGGCGACCGCAAAGGCTGCCGGCACCATGAGCTGAAACAGTGTGCCGCCGAGGAGCGTGAGCGTCTCGCCACCGAAGCCGAAAACAAGGTGCCCGGTTTCATGGATCGCCAGATCCAGGCTGTCGAGCCACCGGTACTCGTCCGGGCTGCGCAGGCAGCGGTAGCCATAGATCGCCAGTACTACGGTGAGAACCGCGCGCCAGCGGCGGCGGCTTACGTCGTGAGGCAATTACTGTCGTATGATCGAGCGAAGCACGGCCACCCCTTCGATCTCGATCAGGAGCTCAGGTCGCGCCAGGCTCGAGACTGCCACCAGGGTGTTGGCCGGCGGCTGAGTCTTGGCGATGTGGCGCGCCCGAACCTCACGCAGTGTCGCCAGGTGCTTGATATCGGTGATGAACGTGGTGGTCTTGACCAGGTCAACCATTGAGCCGCCCACGCTCTCCAGGGCGCGCTGGAGGTTGCGGTACACCTGTTCGGCCTGCGCGGCGAAGTCACCGGTGCCGACGACCTTGCCGGTGCTGTCGAAGGCGACCTGTCCGGCGATGTACACCGTCCGGCCATCCGGGGCGATAACCAGGTGGGTGTACCCGGTTGGCTTGGCCAGGCTTTGCGGGTTGATGTAACGGGTACCGGTTCCCTGGGCGGCACCAACCGAAGGCAGCAGAGCGAGGAGCAGGAGAGCGCCGCAACAGCTTCGGAGCCAGGCTTCGGCATGGGCGATGATGTCAACCATGAGTAGGCTTTCCCCTTCTTCGGTGCCTCATGAGATAGTAGAGAGTCGCCAGGACAACAGTGAGCGTCAGGGTGACCGCTTCGCGCAGATTCATTCGGCTGGCCAGAGTGATCGATACCAGCACGCTGAATACCGCTAGCGCCACCCCCATCGGGGCCCGGAAAAGCGGCGGCGGCACTCCCCCGGTGCCGGTATCGTCCCTTCTCCGGAACACCGGCAGCGCGGCGCAGACCAGCCCGTAGGTAAAGAGCCGCGACACCGCGGCCAAACTCAAATTCTGAAGCAGCCCCGCCTGGTTGGCCAGGGCCCAGGACAGACTCGCGAAGGCGAGGATGGAGACCCACGGTGTACGGAATACCGGATGCACCCTGTCGAGTACGGCGGGAAAGTCGCCCTGTTGCGCCATGGCCATGCTGAGCCGCGGCACGGTGAGCAGATTGCTCGCCAGCCAGCCGTACACCGATATCAGTGCTGCCACCGTTATGATCGTGGCCCCGGTGTTGCCCAGCATTGCGCCGGCCGAGTCTGCCAGTGGACGGCTGGTAGCCGCGGGATCGGTCAGGGTTACCAGCACGGTGAGCTGCGCCAGCAGGTACACCAGGGCGGCCAGCCCCAGGCCTGCGAGCAGCGCGACCGGTGCGTCCCGGCGCGGGTCTCTAGCCTCTCCCAGCGGGATGACCGCAGATTCGAAGCCGCCGTAGGCGAACATCAACAGCAGCAGCACGTCCAGCCACCCGGCGAGCGACGGGTCAGACGGCAGGGGAGCGGGGACCGCCTTTCCGCTGGCGATCCAGACCACACCCAGCATTCCGAAAAGCAGCAGTGGAGTGATCTTCACCAGCGCGAAGCCGTTGCTGAGCCGTGCACCGGAGACGACGCTGCGGATGTTGGCGGCGGCGAGGAGCCCGATGAAGAGGGTGGTCGACACCACGCCGCCCAGGCGGGTGCCGGCCCAGGGCCAGAAGCCGGCCAGGTAGGTGGAGAAGAGATTCGCCTGCACCGCGGCCGTGATGGCGCGGACAAAGTAGCTGAGCCAGCCGACCTGCAGGCCGACAAAGGGGCCGAACGCCGCCCGGGTGAAGAGGTATGCGCCGCCGGCGCCGGAAAATCGGGAGGCGACTTCGGCAAAGCAGAGGATCATGGCGGCGCCGCAGCCCGCGGCGATCATCCACGCCGCCAGACTCATCCAGCCGAGCCGGTCGGCGAGCGGGCCGGGCAGCACGAAGACACTCGACCCGATGATGCCGTTGAGCACGAGGGCGACGAGGCTCCAGCGGCCGAGGGAGCGAACCAGCTCGGGGCGTGCGGTCATCATATCCAGGAGAGGTAGTTACCGGTAATTTCCGTACATCCATCTCCTCGACAAGTAGATTTTGGACGAAGCATTCAGATGGAGCCAGATAAACTCAGGAGCTTCGACCATGACTGATGTCGATCGTATGGCAGCAGACGTACGCACGGGACAAGGCGACGTCAAGCTCACCCGGGAAGAGTTCGCCCGGCGGCTGGGCGAGCGATTCTACGATCCTGCCTTCGATCCCCTCCGCGCCGACATCGATCGAATTATCGAGACGGCCTGGGTCTCTTACCACGAGTACCACAAGAGTCCTCGCACCCGCAAGGCCGGCCCGGAGTTCGCTGATCCCGAGTTCGAGTTGCCGGTGGAGTGGCTGGAGGCGCGCGCCCGGATTCTGGAGGCCGAGCGCAGGCAATGTGACGCCGCCGCCCCCCGGCGCATACTGCTCATCTCCGGAGCGGCGCGTCACGACGAGACCTGTCCCGGAGAAATGTCCAAGACCTTCCGGCTGGTGCAGCTGGCCCGCAAAGTCATCGCTGCGAGTGACGGTTTCGAGTGTGACCTGCTCGACCTGAGCCATTTGACCGCGCAGTACGGGCGCCAGATCCTACCCTGCAAGGCCTGTGTTTCTACGGCAATGCCGCTGTGCCACTGGCCCTGCTCCTGCTATCCGAATCATGCTATGGGGCAGGTGAACGACTGGATGAATGAGCTGTACCCGCGCTGGGTGGCGGCTCACGGCGTGATGATCGTCACGCCGGTCTACTGGTATCAGGCCCCCAGCGTGTTGAAGCTCATGATGGATCGTCTCGTGTGTGCCGATGGGGGCCATCCCGATCCGACCTCTACCCATGGCAAGAAGCCGGAGGAGGCAAAGCGCCTGGAGCTGGCGGGTTGGGATTATCCCCGGCACCTCGCGAACCGCGCCTTTGCCATCGTGGTGCACGGCGATGCCGCGGGAACCGAAGTACTGCGGCGCTCACTAACGGACTGGCTCTGCGACATGAATCTGGTGCAGGCCGGAAGCGCGGCGGTTCTTGACCGCTACATCGGCTACTACGAGCCCTACGCGACCAGTCACGCCGCCTTGGACAAGGACACGGCCGTCCAGGAGGAGGTGCAGAACACGGCGCAGACGCTGGTCAACACGGTGCGGCTTATGCGTGATGGCCACTACGAGCGCCCGGACGCCGAGCTCGAGTCACCCCGCCCGAAATGAGGGACTGTAGCCGACAGGCTCCGCGTTCCCTCAGGCCTCCCACGGGTCGTAGGTGCCAAAGGTCCAGAGACGGCCCTCGAGATCGCGGCAGGTGAAGCCACGGCCGCCGTAGTCTTCATCCTTGATGTCGAGAAGGATCTCGGCCTCTGCCGACCGGGTCCGGGCATACATCGCATCGGCATCGGAGACGATCACGTAGGAGCTCTGGGTTTCGGCGCCGCCGATCTCGTCGGGATGCTTCATGAGCCGCCCGAACTGGGTGTCCTTTACCGATCCGACCATGATCATTCCATTGCCGAAGCTGAGCTGGGCATGAGCTATAGTGCCATGCTCACCCGGCACCACCAACTGCTTTTCGAAACCAAACACCCGGCACAGCCATTCGATGGCGGCCGGTGCATCCCGGTAGCTCAGGCAGGGGATCACGGTGGCCTTGGTGTCCTTCGCGACAGCGGGCATGGTCATTCCTTCGAGAGTGGTTAGAGACTTAGGGAGCCAGCGCTCGGGCGACCGCCATTTCCGGGCGATCTCCATCGGCCTTGCTCATGAGCTTCAGGAACTCGCGGTAACCACTTCTTGCGGAAACTCGATCGCCGGCCAGCTCGGCCGCGCGGGCGGCGCCGAACAGGCTCCGCGCCCGGCGGGGCTCTCGCCGTAGCGTCTCCCGGTAGGCTGTGCGAGCCTCAGCGAACCGTCCCGAGCCAAGCAGCATATCGGCCAGCAGCTCGCGCGCCGGAAGCAGCTCGGCGGGCGTGACCGGATGTTTGTCGGTGACCTCCTCGCTGTCGGCGGCGGCCCGTGCGGAGGCCAGGGCCCCGCTGGTATCTCCCATAGCAAACTGAATCCAGGCGGCGGCGGCATCTCGTTTGGTTCCTACGACCCTGGACCAATAGTGCTCCTGACGCCGCGCCAGGTCACTCGCAATGGTGTCGAGCTCGGCCATTTCAGTGCGCGCAGCTGCCACTCTACCACTGCGCGCCGCACCGAGGGCGCGAGTGAAGCGGTGGAGCGCCTCCGTCACCCTTATTTGTCCAGGATCCGGAGCCGGGAAGGCCGCGGCCCCGAGCCAGTCGCTCCGCTCCAGCGGAATGCGCGCCGCCATAGCGGTGCGGTTGTATTGGCCGATGAGGGGGTTTGACGAGGGCGCGATGCGTGCCTGGTAGGCGAGGGCGACTGTGGCGCGTGCAGCCGAGTCCTGCCCTCGTTGCAAATATCCGTAGACGGCATAGTCGAGGGCGTGAAGAAGCTCGCCCGTGGCGGTCCCCGGGCCCCTCGCCTGGGCATGAGCGACACCGGAGTTATAAGACTTCCAATTCGAGGCGACGGTCTCGTCCCACAGACCCAACCGCACGAAAATGTGGGAGGGCATATGCTGGGCGTGGGGTGCCGCGGGCGCGATGCCGGCGTATCGTCGTGCGGCTGCCAGGCCGAGCTGTGCCAGCTGGGGCGAGTCTGCCGAGTGGATGACGTAGTGGGCCAGACCGGGATGGCCGGGATGCCGTGCGAAGAGAGGATCGAGAACGGCGATAGCGCCCTTCTGTTGCGCGAAGGTGGTGTCGGTGCGGGGCGCCGTAGCGAGCCGCGCCAGCGCGTAGTAAATGGCCACCTCGGTATCACGCGGATAGTCCCGGTAGAGGCGTGCCATCGTGTCGGCGTAGGCCTCTAGCCGCGCGGCGTTTGAAGCTCCGCCGGTGACGCGATAGAGGGCGGCGGAGGCAGCGATGAACCCACGCTCCCTCCCGCTCCGGCCCGGCTCGGCAGACGCCCGTTCGGCGGCTTGAGTGCCCTGACTGAGCGCGGCTCCCGACGGTCCTCCGGCGAATGGGTTGCCCCAGGCGTTAAGCGCCAGCCCCCAATAGGCCATTGCGCAGCTTGGATCGGCCTCGAGCACGGCGTTAAAAGCGCGGTCGCCCTCCTCCCACCAGAACGAGTGGAGCACGGCCATCGCGTGCTCGAAGCGGCGCCGGGCCTCGGGAGTGCACGAGACGGGAAAGCTGACCTGGCCGAGCTGATTGCTTCCGAGGTGGTGCGCTCCCGGTCCCTGCGCCACCGCTGCCGGGACTGCAAGGAGGGATGCAAGCGTGACCGCCAGATTAGTCAGTCTCATATGGTACTCCAACCAACGGAAAGGATCACGAAGCACGAAAACTACGAAAGCAAGAACTGAAGGTGTAGAGCTGTAGCGCACAAAGTATTATCCGGAATGAGGCGGGGCTTTCATATCGTGTAACGATTCAGCTGAGATCGGTAGAGTGCCAGGGGCTGCACGAGGGGCCTCAGCTCTCTGCTTTCTCGTGCGCTCCCAGTGACTTCCCTAACAGGTTTTTTGTGCCAGTCCGCGCGACGTGTCAGCTTCCCGATCATGTCAATTCCAGAACACTTGAGCGAGTCTCCGGCGCAACCCATACTGCGGAGACTTCTGCAAGGGACGACATGCTTTCACCGACTCGTCAGGGCCGGGCGCTCGATCTTTGTCTGGTCGCCATACTGCTCGCTTCCTCTGCCTGCGGTGCGGGTGCGCCGGCGGCGCCGCTTGCGGCCCCGGAGCCCACGCCGATGCCGGTCGACCCCTCGGCGGCGCGACGAGCGAAGTCGAAGCCCGGGTCGCGGCCGGCCGCCTTTACGCCTGCGCGGAAGCCGGCGCCCTCACCCGCGCCGACTCGGATGGACAGTACGGCCTTGGAGCGAGCCGTCACCAAGGAACACGCGCACTGGCCGCTGGCCGTGGCGCTGGCGCGGCGAAGCGGCAATCCTGATATAGCCGAACCGGCCGCCGCGGCCCTGGTGCACGAGGCGGAGCGGATGCGCTTGAGTCCGAGCCTGCTCGGCGCCGTGCTGCTTATCGAGAACACTCCGCTCGATCCCACCGCGGTAAGCAGTCAGGGCGCCATCGGCTTGATGCAGGTTATGCCGGTCCACCGGGGCAACTACGGCTGCTCGCCCGACCTGGTGCAGGTCGAGACGAACATCTGCCACGGCGCCAGTATTCTCAAGCACATGGTGCGCCGGACCAAATCGATGCCACTGGCATTGAAGCGATACAATGGATGCGTGCGAAGCAGGAACACTCCCCGCTGCCACCGCTATCCCGGGCGGGTGCTCCGGACGGCGTCGCGTCTTCGCCATGAGATCCTGCTCATCGCAGCCGACTCCGGCCTCGGCTATGAGGAGGCGCTTGCCTCGATCCCACGAAAGAGGAACGGCTCCCCGCGCCCGCAGCTGGCCATGGGCGCGGACTCAGTCGGCACGGGGAGCTCGCCTTCGACGATCTCTTGCGCGTCGTTCTTCGGCTGTCTGCGGCACCGGTGGACTCTCAAGTACTAGTTGAGGTGATGCGGAGCGCTCCTGATGTCATCCCGAGCCCTCTAATGTCACACCGAGCCCTTGGACTACGCTCAGGGCAGGCTCCGCGAGGGATCTCAAGCCGTTCTGGCCGAGAACCCTGTCGGCCCCCAGTTTCACGGAACCAAAAACCAACATCAGCTCGGGCTAATTAACGTCGCCCGCGTACGAAGGACTTTCTGGCCGGGCGAGGGGTTGCGAGAGACTCAGGGATCGGGAACGACAATAGTAACAACCTCGGTGGTGAGCGGGGTTTGGCCGACGGGCCGGAACTCCAACGTGGCTATCACGCTATCGATGGGTCCGGGTGTCCCGGGCGGCACTTCTGGCGCGGGCGCTACAAAGGCTCGGACCCAGACCGACACTGTGTCCGGACCTTCCGCCGGGGGAGCGCCGTCGAAGCGGATCACCCTTTCGGAGTACCTTCCCGTTGAATCGGTCCTCGTGCTCCCTGAAGATAGGGTTACCGCGCGGGCCGGATCCACCGAGCCAGTTACGCCCACGTACGCTCCCGGGACCGGCGACCCCCGCACGTCGGTCACTGTGCCGACTACATCGGCGCACCCGGTATTCCCGAACTCGTAGGTCTGGAAGCAGAGACTGAGCTCTTCGGTTGGCTCATTGCCACAGGCCATCGCGAGGCTCAGCAATGGGATGCTCAGTACGAGGGTGCGCATCGAAACCGGGACTCTTGTTACCAAGATGTGGCGCTCATAGACTGGGATGGGATGTAATATGGTGGTTCCAGATGCCAACCCAGGAGATATCATGACAGCTACTGCCCCCTCGTCCACCGCCGCCGTCGCTCAGGAACTCGTGTCCCTCTGCCGGGCCGGCCGGAATCTGGATGCCATCAACCAGCTCTACTCGCCCAAAATCGTCAGCATCGAGTCGGTCGGCAGCGAAGAAATGCCCGCGGAGATGAGCGGGTTAGATGCCGTCCGCCGGAAAAACGACTGGTGGACAGAGAACAACGAGGTCCACTCGGCCGAGGCGAACGGCCCGTTCGTGGGCGACAACCAGTTTGCGGTGCACTACACTTTCGAGACGACCTTCAAGCTCACCGGGCAGCGCTCGCAGATGACCGAAATGGCGCTTTATACGGTCGAGGACGGGAAAATCGTGCGGGAGCAGTTTTTCTACAACGCTCCGGACGCGTGAACCGCAGCAATACTATTGGGACAGCACCACGACGATAGTGGTCGCCAGGAAGGTGCCTTCACCGGTGAGCCGGTTGCGCTCGGCGGTGAACGGCACATCCCGGACGAATGTGTCGCCCTGCTGATCGAAGGTGACAATGCTGCCCGTCAGCGTCACGTGCCGGCGAGGTCTACATCGAGATCCTGTCCCCCCTCGCCGAGGCTGGGTCCCAAGAGCCTTCCTTCGGTGGTGCCGTCGGCGTTCAGAGTCATTGTGAGGGTTGAGCCAAGTTCAAGCAGGTCTGTCGTGATGTTGCCCTGGGTAGCACTGAGCGTCGTAACTCGATAGTCCCCTGCCACGTTCTCGACCGTCGGAGAGAAGGATCCATCGCCGCAGGCCTGCACCAGCAGGATAGCCGCGCTCAGAAGCCCTCGCGTTGAATATTTCATACTTCCTCCCGGCAAGCTCTGTAGTGTCCCAATAATCGTGCGAAAAACCTCGAACGTCCAGCGGTGGGGCGTAACCACCCCGTCTTAGAAGCGGTGCCCAGGTACCGGATCGACAATGCCTCACCCATCATACAGGGATGAAAAAACATCTCGTCCGTGCGGGACAGAGGATAGATCTGAAGGATTTTGACCCCGACGACACCAGCCTGGTTCCGGGCGGGAAGACACAGGCGAAGGAACAGATCGCCGGCATCGTGGACCGCCTGGCCGAAGCCCAGGAGCTGCTGTTCGCGGGAAACGAACAAAAGCTGCTGGTGGTGCTGCAGGGCATGGACACGTCGGGTAAAGATGGGACCATCCGGCATGTCTTGCGCGGCTTCAACCCTCAGGGCACCCGGGTGGTGTCTTTCCGAAAGCCTTCGGAGGAGGAGCTGGATCACGATTTCCTGTGGCGGGTCCACGCCAGGGTGCCGTCCAAGGGAGAGGTGGTGGTGTTCAACCGGAGCCATTACGAGGACGTGCTGATTGTACGGGTTCACGAGCTCGTGCCGGAAGCGATCTGGCGAAAACGCTATGCCCAGATCAACGCCTTCGAGCGAATGCTCTACGAGAACGGGACGGTGATCGTGAAGTTTTTCCTCCACATCAGCCCGGAGGAGCAGCGGAAAAGGCTGCAGGCCCGGATCGAGGATCCAACCAAGTGCTGGAAGTTTCAGCACGGCGACCTGGAGGAACGCAAGTACTGGAAGGACTATATGCGGGCGTACGAGGATGCGCTCTCGGAGACCTCAACCGACAAGGCGCCATGGTACATCGTCCCCGCCAACCAGAAGTGGTACCGAAACCATCTGATCGGTTCCATCCTGGCAGAGACACTGGACCAGCTTCACCTCCGTTACCCCAAGTGCGACCTTTCGGAGGTCGTGGTGCAATAGGGTCACTTCATCGCGGCCACCTTCGTCTCGTATACTCCAGTAAGCCGCCGCATCTGATCGACGTGCCGGGCCACCAGACGCTCGAGCTCAGCTCCGCCCGCGGTTGATAGCGCCGCCGAGCCCTGTACCACCGAATCGGCCAGGGCTTCGTATGCAGGGTCGCTGTGCATTCCCAGCCTCGTCATGTCGGCGCGCATTGCGTCCACCACGTTTATTGTCTCGGCCTTCAGCCGCGACCCGGCATCTCGCATCATACTCGGACGCTGCGCCAGGGAATCCAGGCGGGCACGGACTGCGGGCAGCATGGTCATGGCTTCCAGGCTCGTTTCAGCCGGCCTTTCCGCGGCGTCGCCGCCGCAGGCGGCGAGGGCAAGGCACAGGATTACAGCTTCAATTGCTTTCCGACTCATCGAGTGTCCTCGGGTGAATTGTCTATGATCGTAGCCCGGTGGGGGCGGAGAGTAATGGGTGTGCTGCTCCTTTTCTGGCCCCCGGTGATTTCCGGGTGTACACCACGCGGGTATCTGGATTCGCTCCTGGTGGGCCATCATTTCGAGCTCGCGCAGGGCTTGTCCTACGGCAACGAAGCGCGGCAGCGACTCGACGTCTATCGTCCGAAGCGGCAACAGCAAGCCGCTCCGGTAATCGTCTTCCTCTACGGCGGCCGGTGGCAGCACGGCTCCCGGAAAGAGTACCGCCTGCTGGGCGATGCCGTCACCCGGCATGGTCTGGTGGCCGTGGTGCCCGACTACCGATTGTATCCTGACGTGCGGTTTCCCGCATGGGTGAGAGACGCCGCCCTCGCCGTGCGATGGGTCCGCGACAGCGTCCGTCAGTTCGGCGGAGATCCCGCCAGGATCATAGTGGTAGGGCATTCCGCCGGAGGGCACACCTCGGCACTACTGGCCCTTGACGGGCGCTATCTTCGCCAGGCGGGGGTGCCAGAATCCGTGGTGCGAGGCTTCGTCAGCCTGGCGGGGCCGGTGGCAACCGTCTGGACCGACGCCGATGTGCAGGCGCTCATGGGGCCACACGAAGGTTGGTCAGCAACCTATCCTCTGGAGCAGGTCGACGGTAAGGCACCTCCGCTGCTGCTGCTGCAGGGCGGACGGGACGGGACGGTGTCCCCGAATGATGCTGTCCGGCTTGCAGGCCGAATCCGGGAGCGTGGAGGCTGTGCCCGCGCTATTGTGTATAAGGGTCTGGGCCACGTCGGCATCGCCGTGGCACTGGTGCTGGACCGGTTCAACATCGCACCGGTTATGGAAGACGTGCTCAGATTCGTGGGAAGCCCGACAGCATTCACTTGCGGCGCTGCCGGCATCAACCGAACCCCGGGGCGCTGAGTCCACCTTCTACGGCCGGGCGGGGGGCTCCTTCAGGTCGATCCCGCGGTGAATCTCCTGAGCTGTGTCCGGGTCGATGCCGTGAGTGATGGTGACGCCCAGGGTGTCGGTCAGGAACTCCTCGAACGACACCCATTCCCCATCCACCTGGATCTTCCGGCTCCATGCACTCACCGTGATGAGCTTCCTCAGATCCTTGGGTCGATCAACTTCCAGTAGAACCTGGGTGAGGCTGGCAATGGCCTTTCTGGCGGACAGTCTGACTTCCATCTGGTCCATAACCAGTCCGGCAAACTCTTCCAGCATCTTTTGCCCCTCCGCGTCAAACTCCCGGGGCGTGAAATCGATGATGTTCATCGTTCCGAGTCGGTACCCGTCGTGAGTGATCAGGGGCGCGGCCGCATAGAACCGGACGCCCATCTCTCCCGCGACCAAGGGGTTTGCCAGGGTCCGGGGATCTTCCAGCGCGTTCTTTACGATATATGCGCCGTCGCTGAGGATTACCGAAGCGCAGAGCCCGGGGGAACGCGGGATCTCCTCCGCCTCGAGACCATATCTGGACTTGAACCAGATCCGATCCTCGTCCACCAGCGAGACCAGCGCCACCGGCACCTGGAAGTGGCGCGCCGCCAGGGCGGTGACCCGGTCGAAGGCTCCGTCGGGGGGGGTGTCGAGGATTTCATAGCTGTTCAAAGCAACCAGGCGCTCCTGTTCCCGCCCGGTAGTCAAGTCGGTCATCAAACGCCTCGGTCTATCCTATGTTTGATAGGTGGACACTTGCCTTCGTCAGGCCTAAAACTTACACCTCCGGCCGTGCAGGTGAAGATCAGCCCGAGCGAACGAGGCGAGCCATGCTGGCCAACTGGATCACGCTCTCACGATTCCCCCTCCTCCTGCTCAGCGTCCTGATCCTGTACTTCGGGTCAGCCACCCTTCGGCTGGCCGGAGTGGCGCTCCTCTTCGTGGGCCTGATGCTAGACACGGTGGATGGGATGGTGGCCCGGAAGACCGGGCAGACCAGCCTGTTTGGAAGCGTGCTCGATATCGCGGCCGATCGGACCTACGAGCTGGTTCTCTGGGTGTGTTTCGCCGACCTGCGGCTGATCCCGGCGGCCATCCCGCTGATCATCATCGCGCGCACGACGCTGACCGATGCTTTCCGGAGCATCGGCGTGGGGCAGGGTACCGCTCCTTTCTCCCAGCATCGCACCGCACTGGGCCGGTTTCTGGTGGGGTCGACCTGGATGCGAACCGGCTACGCGGTCACCAAGACGGTCACCTTCTGCGGCCTGGCTCTGGCGCAGGCTTTCAGCGGCTTCCCCGCCGAGACCGCGCACGCCCGGGCGGTGCCGCCGATGATGACGGTACTGCACGTCGTTGCCTGGCTGGCCGTGGCGTTCTGTGTATTCCGCGGCTTGCCGGTGATCATCCACTCACTGCGCCATTATTGGGGGACACCGGCCGGTCCCCGAATGCAAGAAGGCTCGGATAAGCGGTCCTAGCACGTTCGCACTATTTTCCTGCGCCCTGCCACGGCTACCTCTACACCAACCCAGCGCACCCGTGCTCGCACTCCTGCTGCTCCTTCAAGCCTCCAGCCCAAGCTCTGGCGCAGTCGTCCAGGGAAAGGGCTCGCCTACAGCGAACATTCCGCGGCTCGAGAGCGAGATGCAGATCGACGGCAAGCTCGATGAGCCGGTCTGGTCTCGCGCCACTCGGCTCACCGGCTTCTGGCAGTACCAGCCGGTAGATGGCCGGCCCGCGGAGGAGGACACCGAGGTCCTGGTGTGGTACGCGCCGGACGCGATCTACTTCGGCATTATCGCGCACGACCGGAATCCGGCCGCTATTCGTGCGACCGTGGCGGACCGTGACAACATCGACAACGACGATTACGTAGTACTCGACCTGGACACCTTCCACGACCGCCGCCGAGCTTTTTTCTTCGGGGTGAACCCGCTGGGAGTTCAGAGCGACGGGGTGCGTAGCGAGGGGGCGGGCCAGGTGAGCAGCCTCATTCCGGGAAGCACCGACAAGAACCCCGATTTCACCTGGGACTCGAAGGGCCGGATTACCGGCCGGGGCTACGAGATCGAGGTTCGCATTCCCTTCAGGAGTCTGCGCTATCCTGGAAGCGGTCCCCAGACCTGGGGATTCAACGCCACCCGCGTGGTTCAGCGCACCGGCTACACCGATACCTGGACTGACGTCCGCCGGGCAAACGCCAGCTTCCTGGGGCAGGAGGGGGCGCTCGGCGGACTGCACGATATGAGACACGGGGTGACCGTCGAGGCCCAGCCGTTTGTCACCGCTACCGCCGACGGCGAACGCGATGTCGTGAGCGGAAGGTTCAGCCGGGAGCAGGTGAATCCCGATGCGGGGCTCAACCTGCGGCTGGGCTTCAGCAGCTACGCCCTCGACGCCACCATCAACCCCGACTTCAGCCAGGTGGAGAGCGACGAAGGGCAGGTTACCGTCAACGAGCGCTTCGCCCTATTCTTTCCGGAGAAGCGCCCCTTCTTCCTCGAAGGGATCGAGCTGTTCGGATCGCCGCAGACCCTGGTATACACCCGCCGCATAGTGAACCCCAAGGCCGGCGCCAAGCTCACCGGCAAGTTCGGCGGACTCGGCGTGGCGCATCTGACCGCGGTGGACCAGACCGATATCGGTGACGCCTGGTTCAACATCACCCGGCTCCGCCGGGACTTCGGCCGAAACTCCATCGCGGGCGTCACCTTCACCAACCGGGACCAATCGGGCGCCCACAACCGCGTTCTGGCCGGCGACTTCCGATACGTGTGGAATCTCTACTTCGCCCAGTTCCAGTACGGCCGCTCCTGGACCAGCGACGCCCTGGGCAGCCGAGGCGCTCCGGTATGGCAGGCCGAATACGACCGGACCGGCCGCACCTGGGGGTTCAATTACCTGTTGAATGGCCAGGGCGACGGGTTCGACGCGCAGGCCGGCTTCGTCAACCGGCTCAGGAGCGGGGTGGTTAACGGCCACGCATTCAATCGCCTGACTCACTACGGTGCCCGCGGCGCGCTGCTGGAGAACCTCACCGTCTTCTTCGGGCCCGAGCGAACCTGGGCTTACGGGCGTTTCGGTTTCAGACCGGGCCTGGAAGGAAGAGAGCAGTTTGATGCAACCTTTCAGCTGCGGGGCGGATGGG
>Ga0136617_10000738_pt1 | contig 28323 bp, 22 predicted proteins | sample AntDrymUQ3222106_2_FD_129672 | JGI IMG/M metagenome (GOLD analysis project Ga0136617, IMG submission 129672) | Polar desert sand microbial communities from Dry Valleys, Antarctica - metaG UQ322 (21.06) | ecosystem: Environmental > Terrestrial > Soil > Desert | place: Antarctica: Dry Valley...
GATCAGCACAAGAACGTCGTGCACTTGTTCGATCGCGACTGTTCGATGCAGCGTCGGCAGCAAAAAATCATCGAGGAAGCGCCGGCGCCGGGATTGAACCAGCGTGCGCTGATCCGCACCGCCGAACGCGCGGTGGACGCCTGCCGCAAGATCGGCTATCGCGGCGCGGGCACGTTCGAGTTCCTGTTGCAGGACGACCAGTTCTTTTTCATCGAGATGAACACGCGGCTGCAGGTCGAGCATCCGGTCACCGAGGCGACGACCGGCATCGATATCGTGCAGCAGCAGATTCGCATCGCAGCCGGGCAGCCTCTGGGCTTTCGGCAACGCGACATCGTGCGCAGAGGACACGCCATCGAGTGCCGGATCAACGCGGAAGACCCGTACACGTTCGTGCCCTCGCCTGGCCGCATCACGTCGTACCACGCGCCAGGCGGACCAGGTATCCGCGTCGACTCGCATATCTATCAGAACTATTTCGTGCCGCCCTATTACGACTCGCTGATCGGAAGGTGATTGCCTACGGCGATACGCGCGATCAAGCGATGGCAAGGATGCGCGTTGCGTTGTCCGAGATGGTCGTCGAGGGGATCAAGACCAACATCCCGTTACATCAGGAACTGCTGCTCGACGAGAGATTTCTCCGCGGTGGAACATCCATCCACTACCTCGAGCAACGATTCGATAAGCGAAAGCAGGCAGCGTAGCGGCCAGGTCATCGACGAAAGTCTTGCGTTTTCGCTTCTGGTTCAAGACCAAGACCTGCACGCCCGCGCTTCCAGGTCCCTTCCAAGTCTTAGCGCGAATGCCGGCGTGACTGTCGCGCACTTGCGTGCGGAGGCGGGCCGGTGCTGGCGCGTTTCACCAGTTCGAACGGCAGCCTCTGCTGCAAATCGGCCGGCTCGTCCTCGAGGCGCGCGATCAGTTGCAACGCCGCTGCGCGGCCGATCTCGAACACCGGCGTGCGAATGCTCGTGAGCGCCGGTGTTTGCGTCGCACCCAAATCCGTGTTGTCGACCCCGGTGATCGATAGATCGTCGGGAATGCGCACGTTCGCCTCTCGGCACGCGAGCATCGCCCCCACCGCGAAGACATCGTTGGTGGCAATAACCGCGGTGGGTCGCGCGGGCAGCTCGAGCAGGCGCTGCATGGCATCGTTGCCCGACGCAAGCGAAATCGGTCCGTAGGCAACGTAGGCCGGATCGAGGTCGAGGCCGTGCGCGGCCAATGCAGCGCGCACTCCGGCGCCGCGCTCGCGCGCGCGATCGTTGCCCGCCATCGGCGCACTGATCAACGCAAACCGGCGATGTCCGAGCCCGATCAGATAGCTTGTCAGCTCGTACGTCGCGGCCCGGTTGTCGAAGCCGATGCTCGGCCGCAGGCCGGACGCGTCCACCCCCCACGTCAACACGTACGGGCGCCCGTAGTTGTCGAGCAGCGTATAGAGCGCCGGATCGTGGTCGACTCCGACGAATACGAACGCATCCACGCCATGCTTGACCAATTGCTCCGTCACGCGCACTTCGGTTACGAGATCGTAATAGTGCGCGGCGAGAACGAGCGCGTAGCCGCGCTCATCCGCCGCGCGTTGCAATGCGCTGGTCGTCCGTGCGTAGAGCGCGTAATCGAACGACGGCACGACGGCGCCGAGCATCCCGCTGCGCCGGCTGCGCAAGGCGCGGGCCGCACCATGCGGCACGTAACGCAGCTTTTCGATCGCGTGGTGGATCCGTTGCCGCGTCCGCGCCTCGACTTGTCCGGGGGTGTTGAGTGCGCGCGAGACGGTTGCCGTCGAAACCCCGGCCAGCCGTGCGACATCCTTGGCACTTGAGCGCGCGGTTGCGTCGAGCGGCTTCACGCTGGAATCGACTCACCGGACATGGCGCGCAGCATACGCTAGGTGGTATCGATGTCATAGATCAAGACGCCAACACGTACTACGTACCACTAGCAAGGGCTTGACAGCGAAGCCACATCGGCCCAATCATGATGTAATCGAATACATCAAAGCTTGAAGAGCCGCACATGAGCGCAGCGCAGGGGCCGGTCCGGCACGTCGTCTTGATTGTTTTCGACACGCTGCGGCGGGACGCATTGGGTTCTTATGGCACGCCGGCTGATTGGGGGGCGATCGCCACACCCAACCTCGACGCATTCGCGCGCGAATCAGTGCGCTTCAACCGCGCGTACCCGGAAGCCCTGCCGACACTATGCGCGCGGCGGACGATCTACACGGGCTTGCGCACGTACCCGTTCCACAACGGCGATTTCCGTTTCATCAAAGGTGATTTCGTCGGCATTGCGCCAGGTTGGGGTCCGATCCCCGAATCGCAGCACACGCTTGCGGAAATTTATGAAAGCCGGGGCTTTCGTACCGGGTTGATTTCGGATCTCTATCACCAGTTCAAGCCGTCGAAGAACTTCTGGCGCGGGTTTCACCAATGGACGTTCATTCGCGGTCAGGAAGCCGACGCCGCGCGCAGCGGCCCGATGCCGACACAGGAAGAGATCGACCACTGGGTGCCGCGGGAGTTGCAGGAGGTGCGCGGCAAGGCGACCGGCCTCGAGCAACCCGGGTTTGGCGCGCACTGGTTCTCGACCCGCATCCTGCTCAACATGCGCGATCGCGTGCGCGAAGAGCTTTGGTTCAACGCGCAAGTCATGCAACAGGCCGCGCGCTGGATCGAGCAGAATACCGATGCCGAGCGGCTCTTCCTGACGGTCGAGTCGTTCGATCCGCACGAGCCATGGTTCGTCCCCGATCATTACCGCCGTCGCTACGACCAAAGCGCAGGCCGCGAGCAGGTCATTTCCCCCTATGCGGAAATGCCGTGGCTCGCGCCGGAGCTCGTCGCGCGTACGCGCGCCAACTATGCGGGGTTGGTCGAGATGTGCGACCGCTGGTTCGGCCATCTGATCGAAGCGTTGCGGGTGACCGGGGCTCTGGACGAGGCGCTCGTCATCGTGACTTCGGATCATGGCCACAGCTTGTGGGAGCGCCGCGGCTACATCGGCAAGCGCGGTTATCCGTCCGATCCGGAAAGCTATGAATTGCCGCTCTTGGTGCGGCACCCGCAACGACTCGGCGCAGGGACGACCTGCAACGCATGGGTGCAGCACCACGACATCGCGGCAACGATGCTCGAGGCCGCGGGTGTGGCGCCTCCGGCGCCGATCGATGGCCAATCGTTCTGGCGCACGGCGTTCGCCGGCGGCACGCCGGCTCGCGACCATGTCACAGTCGGTTGGGGGACGGCCATGACCGTGATCAACGACAACTGGTGGTTCAATGGCAAGATCAACGGTCGCGGAGCGTTCTTGCATGATTCGCCGCGGCCCGGGCCCGATGCCCCCAACCTTGCGCAACAGCATCCGGAGGTCGTCGCAGAGTTATTCGCTGTCGGCAAGAAGGACGCCGGTGGCGGTTTTCCCGAGTATTTGCTCGAGCAGGCCGAACGCGCGGAAGACGCGCCGGGGTGCAGTCCGTTCGCCGCCATTCGCTAAGAGGAGGAATCCATCATGAGTAAACGTATCGTTTCGCCCGAGCGGCCCGGCCGGCGCCAGGTTATGAAGCACGCCGCCGCATTGGGCGCGGCGACGCTGGCGGCATCGCATCTCCTGCGCCACGCCCACGCGCAAGGCGCCGAGCTCGGTCCCTATCAGCAAGCGAAAATCAACTGGCGCCAAGCCGAGGGCGAGCAAATTGCCGTCGCGGTCATTCCAGCCAGCTATTTCGATAACTTGATCGCGATCGCTCCGCAGTTCGAGGCGCTGACCGGGATCAAGGTGCGCTTCGAGAAGGTGCCGCCCGGTCAGATCCGGCAGAAGGCGATGCTCGATCTTTCGTCGAAGACCGCGACCTATGCCACGCATGCCGCCGATCCGATGTACTACCCGCTGTATGTGTCGAACAAATGGGTCGATCCGCTGGACACCTATTTGAACGACGCGACGCTCACCGACGCCGCATGGTTTCGCTACGACGACATCATCAAAGCCTGGCGTGATGCCGATTCGGTCGCCGGGAAGCCTTACGGCATTCCGTTCGACGGAGAAGTGACGGTGCAGGTGTACCGCAAGGATCTCTACGATGCCAAAGGGTTGAAACCCGCCGACACGTTCGAGCAGTTCGTGCAAAACGCGCAGGCGGTGCATGACCCCGCGAACCGTGTCTGGGGGATGGCGTTGCGCGGCTTCGCCGGTGCGGGCCAGAACATGTATATCTATCCGTCGATCTTTCGCGCGTTCGGCGGCAACTGGTTCACCGGCAACACGCTGCGGGTCAACGGTCCGGAAGCAGTGCGCGCGCTCGACTGGTACGTGGACGTCGAGACCCGGTTCGCGCCGCCCGCCGTGCGCAATTGGAACTGGCCCGACATCGCCGACGCCTTTTCGCAAGGCTCGCTCGGCGCGTACATCGACGCGCATTCCTCGGCCGCGGTGCTCATGAATCCCGAGAAGTCGAAGGTAATCGGCAGGATCGCCTTCGCGCGCTGGCCGCGGGGACCGTCCGGCAAGCGGGTGACGTCGATCTGGAACTGGGGCTTTCCGATCAACGCCGCGCTCGCCGAGCGGGGAAAAAAGGCGACTTGGCTGTTCATCACCTGGGCCGCGGCGGCTGAGACTCAGGCGCGCACGTCGTGGAAGTTCGCCGGCGCCGCAAAGCGCTCGGGGGTCAACCGGACGTCGCTCTGGCGCGCGCCCGAGTTTGTCGATCTCATGAAAGCGACCGGCCCCAACTTCGTCGAGGCTGCACTCGAGTCGCTGGAGCAGGACACCGACGTCGAATGGCGACCGCGGGTCCCGCAGTGGCCGGCCATCGGCGAAGCGATGGCGACGGCGATCCAGGCGACCCTCGTCGGCCAGAAGAAATCGAAGGAAGCGCTGGACGAAGCGCAAGTCCGGATTGAGCAGGTGCTGAAGGCTTAAACGAACGCGCGTGAGGGCGGCGCGAGGATCGCTCGAATTGCGCAAGAGCCGCGTCGCGGGATCGACCTTGGCGCAGCAGGAGCGGCGTTTCGCGCTCCTGCTCTTCGCGCCTGCGCTCATCGTTCTGGTGCTCACGACGACGGCCCCGCTCATTTATCTTGCCGTCACCAGCATGATGCGGATCGACTTCTCCATGCCGGGGTTGTCGGGGTTTGCCGGCTTCGGCAATTATTCGAAGATGGGAAGCGATCCTCGGTTTTGGAGCTCGCTTGCCCTCACCGTCATTTACACGGCGAGCACCATCATTTTGCAGGTCGCGATCGGCTTGGCGCTGGCCTTGCTCGTATTGCGCATCCCGCGCGGACAAGGCGTGCTGCGTATCGCTGCGATCCTCCCCATCGTCTTGGCGCCGGTCGTCGTGGGGCTCTTTTGGCGGACGCTGATCCTCACCCCCGACTTTGGGATCGTCGATCTCCTCACGCGTGCACTCGGGCTCGGCAGCTATAACTGGCTTGGGGATCCGCAGCTCGCGCTCTTCTCCGTCATCGCCATCCATACGTGGCAGTGGACGCCGTTCGCGTTCCTGGTCATCCTCGCGAGCCTTTCGTCGTTGCCGCCAGACGTGTTCGAAGCCGCGCGCATCGATCGCGCGAACGCGTGGCAGCGCTTCCGCCACATCACGCTGCCGCTCATCAGGCCGGCGCTCGTCATCGTGGTGATCCTGCGGATGGTCGTGGCGTTGTCGGCGTTTGCCGCCATTTTTGCGGCGACCGGCGGCGGTCCCGGCACCGCGACCGAAATTCTCAACCTCTACGCGTACCGAACTTCGTTCTCGGAGCTCAATCTCGGTTACGGCGCGGCGCTGGCGATGGTGCTGCTGGCCATGACGCTCGCCATTGCCTTCCTGATGTTCAGGCTGCGCCGAGCGCGATGAAGGCACGCGCGGCGCGGCAACTGGTGCTGTTTGCCGCCGCAGGCCTGCTGCTCGCGGTCTGGGCGTTTCCGGTTCTCTGGGGCCTCTTGACTTCGTTGAAAACGGAGCGCGACGTGCTGGCGTATCCGCCGAAAGTGCTGTTCGAGCCGACGCTCGCCAACTACCGTGAAGTTCTGTTCGGCGCGTCGAGCATTCTGCCCAATCTCGCGTCGAGCGCGATCGTCGCCGGATTGGCCACGATCTTGACAATGCTCTTCGCGGTGCCCGCAGCCTATGCGCTCGCGCGCCTCGAATTTCCCGCCAAGCGCACGTCGGGCTTCTACATCCTTGCGACACAGATGTTGCCGCCGGTGGGCCTCATCATTCCGTACTACCTCGTCTTGCAGCGCATCGGCGGGCTCGACACGTATGCCGGTCTGACCGCGATTTATTTGACGTTCTCGCTGCCGTTCGCGATCTGGCTCATGGTGTCCTACTTCGAGGACATTCCGCGCGAAATGGAGGAGGCAGCGCTCCTCGATCGCGCCGGACGGCTGCGCTCGCTCCTGTATGTGATCCTGCCGCAAGTACGCGGGGGCATCGCCGTGACGACGATCTTCGTTTTTTTGAACGCATGGAACGAATTCCTGTTCGCCGTAGTCTTGGGCGGCAATCGCGTGCGCCCGGTCACCGTGGCGATGTTCAACTTCATCTCGGTCGAGCAGACACAGTGGGCGCGGCTTGCCGCCGCCGCGATGCTCGCGATGGCGCCGGTCATCCTGCTCGGTCTCATCGCGCAACGGCACATCGTCAAAGGACTAACGGTGGGCGCGGTCAAAGGCGGCGGGCGCCGATGAGTGAGCTCGGGCGGGTGACGCTCTCGGGAATCGTCAAGCGCCATGGGACATTCACTGCGTTGCACGGCATCGATCTCGAGATTGCGCCCGGCGAATTCTTCGTTCTGTTGGGGCCGTCTGGCTCCGGCAAGACGACGACATTGCGCATCCTCGCTGGATTGGAGCCGCACGACGAAGGCCGCGTGCTGCAGGACGGTGTGGACGTGACCGAGCGCGCGCCCGGAGAGCGCGATGTCGCGATGGTGTTCCAGAGCTATGCGCTCTATCCGCATATGACGGTGCACGACAACATCGCCTTCCCGCTGCGGATGGTCGGTACCGCAGCAGGAGAAATCCAAACCGCCGTGCGCGACGCTGCGGCCAAGGTGCATATCGAGCACCTGCTCGATCGCCGTCCAGGCCAGCTTTCAGGCGGCCAGCAGCAGCGCTGCGCGCTTGCGCGTGCCATCGTTCGCAAGCCGCGGCTATTCCTGCTGGATGAGCCGCTGTCCAATCTCGATGCCAAGCTGCGCGTCGAAACGCGGGTCGAGTTGCGCAAGCTGCAGCGTGCGCTGAACGTGACGACCGTCTATGTCACCCACGATCAGGAAGAGGCGATGACCTTGGCCGACCGCATCGCCGTATTCATGGAAGGACGCATCGCGCAAGTGGGCCGTCCCGGCGACATCTATTCGCGGCCGGCGTCGGTTGTTGTCGCCGGGTTCATCGGCAGTCCGCCGATGAATCTACTGGCGGCAGAAGTGCAAGGAAATGCGTTGGTCGTGGCAGGCGTGACCGTCCCGCTTCACCGTGATCTTGGGCCTACGGGGCCAGTGACGCTGGGATTGCGGGCCGGAGCTTTGAAGATAGCCGACTCCGGCATTCCGGCGCGCATTTATCTGGTCGAAGATCTCGGTGACGCGACCATCCTCGATCTCCACGTCGGCGACCATCTGATCAAGATGCGCGCGGAACGGCGTCCGGACGTGCGCGAGGGAGATGAGATCAAGCTCGCCTTCGCCCCTGATGCCATCCACCTGTTCGACTCGGTCTCCGGCTCGCGCAGAGCGCTCTAGGAGCGACATCGTGTGGGCCATCCACCCGTTCGACTCCGTCGCCGGCGCGCGCAGAGCGCTTGGGCGCAACTCCGTGTGACGCGTGAGGTTCTTGTCACTCGAGTTCGAGGTCCCGGGCGCGGACGCCGAAGCGTGGTCGGAGGCGCTGTTGGCGGCGGGAGCGCTGTCGGTCGACACGTCGGACGCGAGCGCCGAGACGCCGGATGCGACGGCGCTGGACGGCGAACCCGGGAGCACTGCCGCTTTCGCGTGGCCGATCACGCGACTCGCCGCGCTGTTCGCGCCGAACGCCCATCTCGTCAACGCTCTTAAGCTGGCGGCGCAGGTCGTCGGAAAACCGGCTCCGCCGCATCGACAATCGACCCTCGAGGACCAGGATTGGATACGCGTTACGCAGTCGCAGTTTGCTCCGATTCGAATTGCCGACGGCTTTTGGGTGGTGCCGTCGTGGTGCTCGCTACCCGAGCCACAGGGCATCAATCTGCGGCTAGACCCAGGTCTTGCTTTCGGGACGGGATCGCATCCAACGACCCGCTTGTGTCTGGAATGGCTGCACGCGCACGTCGCCGGCGGCGAATCGGTACTCGATTACGGGTGTGGGTCGGGCATCCTCGCCATTGCCGCTACCAAACTGGGCGCGGCGCGCGTCGTGGGTACCGATGTGGACCGCCAAGCTCTTGCCGCGAGCACGGACAATGCGACGCGCAACGCCGCCGCCGCTTCATTCGTGCTTCCCGATGCGCTACCTGCTGAGACCTTCGATATCGTGATCGCCAACATTCTTGCGAATCCCTTGATTGAGCTCGCGTCCGATGTTCGGGCACACGCTCGGCCGGGAGGGAGGATCGCGTTGGCGGGAATCTTGGAAACACAGGCAGAGACGGTGGCGGCAGCCTACGCGGGCTGGTTTACTATCGCCCCCTGGCGCTTCGCCGATGGGTGGGCGTTACTCGCGGGTGAGCGGTCGCGGCGACCTGCATAGCATCGCAATCCAAGAACCGTGGCCGAAGAACAATACACACGCTGTCCCGGTTGCAAAACGGTTTTTCGCGTCACCGACGCCCAACTCGCCCTGCGCGAAGGCCAAGTTCGGTGCGGCCACTGTCAAGCCGTCTTCAATGGCCGCGAGCATTTCATCTCGCTCGCCCCCAAGCTCGCGACCGATGGACCGGTGACCGACAAGATGGCGCTTGACCCGGCGCCAGCGCTCCCGGCGCCAACCAGCGCTGAATACGAAAATCGGTTCGCCCGCGATCGCAGGCGCTGGTTAGACCTGATCAACAGGGTCGCGCCATTCGCGATCCCGGTGCTGTTGCTCGCGTTGGCGGCGCAAGCGGTCTTTCACTTTCGCGATGCGCTGGCGGCGCACTGGCCCGCGACGCGTGCGCCGTTGCTCCGAATGTGCGCGATGGCTAACTGCGAAGTTCGTGCGTTGAAGGAAATTGCCGCGCTGGTCATCGAGGCGTCGGATCTCCAGGCGGACCCTGCCCATAAGGGCTTGCTGATTCTGACTGCCACGTTGCGCAATCGCGCCGCGTACCCGCTTTCCTATCCGCATCTGGAATTCACGTTGACCGACTCGCAGGACCAGGTCGTCGTCCGGCGGGCGCTCGCACCCGCCGATTTCATGCGGGGGACCGTCGATTTGTCGCGGGGCATCCCCGGCAATGGCGACGCGCAAGTGAAATTGTTTGTCGATGCGAGCGCGACGACCCAGGCCGGATATCGGCTGTACCTGTTTTATCCTTGAGCACGTCCTTGCGCGATCCCCCACTGCCGGGGTATGGTGTCAGGTCTTCGCACCATTTCGGTGCGGTGCTCCCGGCCCCCGCGTCGAGACGGTGCGCGGACGCGACGCGCGCTCCGAGTGCTGTAAAAAAACCTATCTGAAACACTGACTTATTGCCATTTGACGATGGCATGCTTCTCGCTGCTTTCAAGCGCCACTTCAGGTTCCTCTACCCAAGTTTCGTCGCCCGTTTAACGGCTTCATCAGGAGATTCGCATGGCAACGCAGGCTGAAGTTCTGAAAACACTAAAGGAAAAAGAGGTCAAGTTCGTGGACCTTCGCTTTACCGACACGCGCGGCAAAGAGCAGCACGTCACCGTGCCGGCAAAGCAATTCACGGCGGACAAGTTCGAAAACGGCCACGCGTTCGACGGCTCGTCGATCGCCGGCTGGAAAGGCATTCAGGCGTCCGACATGCTGTTGATGCCCGACCCGGCAACGGCCAACATCGACCCGTTCATGGACGAGACGACCTTGCTCATCACCTGTGACGTGATCGAGCCGGCGGACGGCAAAGGCTATGAGCGCGACCCGCGGTCGCTCGCCAAGCGCGCCGAGGCGTATCTCAAATCGTCCGGCTTGGGCGATGTCGCGTATTTCGGCCCAGAGCCGGAGTTCTTTATTTTCGATGCCGCCGAGTGGTCGGTCGACATGTCGGGCAGTTACTGCAAGGTCTTCTCCAGCGAGGCGGCATGGTCGTCGGCCGAGAAATTCGAGGGCGGCAATATGGGTCATCGGCCGTCGGTCAAGGGCGGCTATTTCCCAGTCCCGCCGGTCGATCATTTGCAGGATATCCGCTCGGCGATCTGCATGGCGCTCGAGCAGATGGGAGTCGAAGTCGAGGTCCATCACCACGAGGTGGCGAACGCCGGACAGTGCGAGATCGGAACCAAGTTCGAGACGCTCGTCAAACGCGCGGACTGGCTGCAGATCTTGAAGTACTGCGTGCACAACACGGCGCACGCATACGGGAAGACCGCGACGTTCATGCCCAAACCCATCGTCGGTGATAACGGCTCCGGCATGCACTGCCACCAATCCGTGTGGAAGGGAACGAAGAATCTATTCGCCGGTGATGGCTATTCCGGCTTATCGGAGTTCGCGCTCTTCTACATCGGCGGCATCATCAAGCACGCGCGAGCGCTCAATGCCATCACCAATCCCGGCACGAACTCGTACAAGCGGCTGGTGCCCGGCTTCGAAGCGCCGATCAATCTCGCCTATTCGGCGCGCAATCGTTCGGCGTCGATCCGCATCCCGTACGTGTCGAACCCAAAGGGGCGGCGTATCGAAGTGCGCTTCCCCGATCCGACAACGAATCCCTACCTCGCTTTCTCCGCAATGTTGATGGCAGGATTGGATGGCGTGCAAAACAAAATCCATCCGGGCGATCCCATCGACAAGAATCTCTACGACTTGTCACCGGAAGAGGCGGCATCCGTACCGACCGTGTGCGCGTCTCTCGAGCAGGCACTGGAGGAGCTTGACCGCGATCGCGAATTCTTGACGCGGGGCGGGGTCTTCACCGATGACATGATCGACGCCTACTCGACGCTCAAGATGGAAGAGGTCACTCGCTTCCGCATGACTACGCATCCAATCGAATACGAGATGTATTACAGCCTCTAGCAAATTTGCGAGGTGACTGGCGCGACATGAGCGTTAACGTGGACGTCAGCCGTGAGGGGGAGCTGGTACGCGCGCCCCTTCTTCTTCGCGTCGCCGTCCGTTACACTGACCGAGAATGCTTTGCCATGATTCTTTTGCGGGGAGACGCGTCAGGTGCGCCCTTGCCTGCTGTGTTGCCTTGGGCTTCGCCGCCACCGCAAGTGCGCAGGGATCGGTTTGCAAATACGTCGACCCCGACGGCAATATCGTTTTCTCCAACGTCGCGCCAGAGAAGGGTCTGCGCAAGCTCTCGTGCATTAACTCCATTACAACCGAGGACATCGGCAAGAAAAGCCCAATCCCCGCGCGAACGACGCCGACACCGGCTGGCTTTCCGCGAGTGGATGCGGATACCCAGCGAGGGCGGGATGATGTCCGCCGCCGAGTCCTGTCGGAGGAGTTGGCCGCCGAGGAAAAGCTGTTGGGCGAAGCTCGGACGTCGTACGCCAACGGCGCGCCCGTTCCGTTGCCCGAAGAGCAGGCGAACGCGGAACGGTATCGCGACCGAATCGGACGGTTGCGTCAGGCCGTGCAACTGCACGAACGCAACATCGACGCACTCAAGAAGGAGCTCGGCACGACGCGTTGAGTTGCCTCTTCTAGCGTCCCAAGTCGCTGCATCGACTCTTTACGCAGCGAATTAACGACGCGGGACGCGCATGAAGCTGCGGTTTCTGCCGACGACCCCTGCGGCGGCCGCCACGGCGTTCCCGGGTCTTGATTTGCTGGCAGCGGCGGTGTTGCTCATGAAGACGGACGGTCGCGTCGTCTATGCGAATCCCGCCGCCGAGAATCTCTTTGAAATCTCTAGGCGCAAATTCGCCGGTCGCACACCGCGCGAATTATTCGGCGAGTGCCCTGCTCTAGCGGCGGCGATTGCCAAGACGGTGGCGACCGGCGCCACCTACACCGAGCAGGAACTGGAGCTGGGTGGCAATGCCAAGCACCGTTTGCACCTGACCTGCACGGTGTCGCCGGTCGAAGCGCGCGACGCTGCTCTGTTGCTCGAATTCCGGCACATCGACCAGCAGTTGAAGATCGCGCGCGAGGAGCGTCTGCTCGAGCAGCAGCAGGCAAACCGCGAGCTGATCCGTAGCCTGGCCCACGAGATCAAGAATCCGTTGGGCGGCATCCGCGGCGCTGCGCAACTCTTAGAGCACGAGTTCGACGTGCCTCACCCGAGCGCTCCGCTCCCTGCTCAGTCGACCGCTCAGTTTTCCGATCAGTCGACCGCGCAGTCGACTTCTCAGTTAAGCGCTCCGCTGGCTGCTCCGTCGACGGCTCAGTCAACTGCTCCGTTGACTGCTCCGTTGACTGCTCAGTTGACTGAGTACACGCAAGTCATTATCGGCGAAGTGGATCGGCTGCAGTCGCTCGTGGATCGCTTGCTGACGCCGCATCGCTTGCCGACGTATCGACGCACCAACGTGCACGAGCTTCTGGTGCGTGTGCGCAGTGTGGTCCAGTCGGAGTTTCCGCGCATCTCCATTCAATCCGATTTCGACATCAGCCTGCCAGAGTTCGAAGCTGACCCTGAGCAATTGACGCAAGTGTTCTTGAACGTCGTCAAGAATGGCGCGCAGGCGGTCTCGGTCGCGACGGAGATTCCGGAAATCCGCTTGGTCACGCGCATCGCGCGCGGCGTGACGTTCGCAAAGAAACGCCACAAACTCGCGCTTTCGCTCGCGATCATCGATAACGGTCCCGGGATTGCGCCGGAGCTTCGCGACAAGATCTTCTATCCGCTGGTATCGGGTCGCGAAGGCGGCAGCGGGTTGGGACTGACGATTGCCCAGACTTACGTTGCGCAGCACGAAGGCACGATCGAGTGGGAGAGCGGTCCAGGGCGCACGGTATTCACAATCCTCCTGCCGCTGGAAATGGCGCGCGGACGGGCGTCGCTGGAAAACGACCGAGAAAGCAAGGGGCGAAATGCGCGCGTTTGACGAGCTACCAGCCGGTGATGATGTACGGGCGGTGTGGATCGTCGACGACGATCGATCGATTCGCTGGGTGTTCGAAAAGGCGCTCGCGCGCGAAGGCATCCCGTATCGGACTTTTGCGTCGGCGTTCGAGGTGCTGCAGGCGCTGACGGCCAGCCGCCCGCACGTACTCGTCTCGGACATTCGGATGCCCGGCGAATCCGGTCTCGTGCTTCTCAAGAAAGTCAAAGAGACCTATCCGCACGTCTCCGTCATTGTCATGACCGCATATTCCGACCTCGACAGCGCGGTGGCAGCATTGCAGGGCGGCGCGTTCGAGTATCTGCCCAAGCCTTTCGACGTCGATCACGCGGTGGACCTTATCAGGCGCGCAACGGCCAAGACGCCGGTCGCTTCAGGGAGGCATTCGGCGGAAGAGTTGCCGGCATCCGAGTCGCCCGAGATGCTTGGCCAGGCACCTGCGATGCAGGACGTGTTTCGCGCGATCGGGCGCCTCTCCACGTCGAACGCAACCGTGCTTATTACCGGCGAATCGGGCACTGGCAAGGAGCTCGTTGCGCGTGCGCTGCATCGCCATAGTCCGCGGGCAGCGGGCTCGTTCATCGCAATCAATACGGCGGCGATACCGAAAGACCTGCTCGAGTCGGAGCTCTTTGGACACGAGCGCGGAGCATTCACCGGCGCGCAAGCATTACGCCGCGGACGCTTCGAGCAAGCCGAGGGCGGCACGTTGTTCCTGGATGAGATTGGCGACATGCCGCCGGACCTGCAAGTGCGGTTGTTGCGCGTCCTGGCCGACGGCGAGTACTACCGCGTCGGCGGCCACGCGCCGCTGCGGGCCAATCTACGCATCATCGCGGCGACGCACCAGAATTTGGAAGAGCGCGTGGTGCAGGGCCTGTTTCGGGAAGACCTGCTGCATCGGCTGGACGTCGTCCGCTTGCGGCTGCCACCGCTCTCCGAGCGGCCGGAAGACATAGGACCACTAGCGCGCCACTTTCTTCTGAAGAGCGCGCGCGAGCTTGCCGTCGAGCCGAAGTCGCTGACCGCCGGCGCTTTGCAAACACTCGCAGCGTTCCCGTTTCCCGGCAACGTGCGGCAACTCGAAAACATCTGCCATTGGGTGACGGTCATGGCGCCTGGGCAACGCGTCGATGTCGCCGATCTCCCCCCGGAAGCACGCATCGCGCGCGCAACGACCGACCGCGCTGGGCTCACGTGGCAAGTCGTCCTCGATCGTGAGCTGGCAGCGGCATTTGCGCAAGGCGAGCGCGATGTCGGCACCCGGTTCGAAGAGGAGTTCGAGAAAACCTTGATCCGGCGCGCGCTGGCGCATACCGGCGGACATCGGATGGAAGCGGCCGCGTGGCTCGGTTGGGGCCGCAATACGCTGACGCGCAAGATTGCCGAGTTGGGACTTGAATCAGAGCTCAAGAAGGGGACTGAACGAGACGTCTAGGCTATGCAATCTCATCGCGACCGACATGGCGAGCAGCGAGATGCGGCAGGCTGGCAAGATCGCGACGACTCGTCGATAGCCTACGCAAGGCCGGCTACTAGGATCGGATGACGCCGATATTATTACGAGATCAATCTCGCGACCGTCTGAGCCCGAGCGCGGAGCCTCGATATCCCGGATCCTGGTGAAAGCCGCTATTCGATTGCGGCGCGCCACTCGGGCTTATCCATCAGAACTACCGACAGGCGCGGACGGCGCAAACAGCATCGTCCGCCCGTAGCGTCTCACCCGTCGCGCAATTCCGCCAGCACCGGCGCGTGATCCGATGGTCTCACGCCTTTCCTGGCGTTGCGATCAATGCCACTTGCCACACACCGCTCAGCCACTGGCTGCGATAACAAAATGTGGTCGATGCGCAGGCCACGATTGTAGGGAAACGCGAGCTGCCGGTAATCCCACCAACTGAACGTGTTCGGCGGTTGGTCGAACAGACGAAAGCTGTCCGCGAGACCGGCGTCAAGAAAGCTGCGGAACGCCGCGCGCTCGGCTGCGGAGCACATGATCTGACCTTCCCACAGCGCCGGATCGTGCACGTCGCGATCATCCGGCGCCACGTTGAAATCACCGAGCATTGCAAGCTTCGGATAACTCGCCAACTGATCACGCAAGTAGGCCGCCGCGGCGTCGCACCACGCAAGCTTGTAACGATACTTCTCCGAATCGACCGACTGGCCGTTCGGCACGTACACGCAAATCACGCGGATCCCCGCTATGGTAGCGGTGAGCACGCGCTTGTGATCGTCGGCGTAGTTGGGCATCCCCGGCGAAATGTCCGACGCTTCCAAGCCTGCGCGAACGAGAATCGCCACACCGTTGTAGCTCTTCTGTCCCCAAAAATGCGCAACGTATCCTGCGTTAGTGATCTCAGCAGCAGGAAACTTGGCATCGACGATCTTGGTTTCCTGCAGGCAAGCCACATCGGGATGCCTCGCCTCGAGCCAAGCAAGGAGCCGCGGCAGGCGAACGTTCAACGAGTTGATGTTCCAGGCGGCGAGGATCATGCGTTTTTGTAGTGCGTTTCAGGGCAAGGAGAACCCACCGCAGCCGTCGAGATTAACTTTCCTGTCCTACTGCATTGATCAGTCAAGAATGTGCTTCGTGATGTAGGCGCGAAGCGTGTTGTAGTAGATCTTGAACAGAAGCGTGTTCGGCGTTCGGTACTCAGCAAGCGTAGGCACTGTGTAATTGGTGCGCTCCAGCTCCATTTTTCCCTTGTCATTATCGTAGAAGAGGGTCGCGGGAAGCTGTTTGACTCCGTAGCGCTTCTGCAGTTGTTGCAAGGTGCTCTTATCGACCTGCGCGCCGTCGCTCGCTCGATAGGCGAGAAAGCTGATCTTGCCGCTAAAATTCCAACGCGATATAGCGAGCCAAAGTTGCCAAGTCGCGAGACTTCTCGTCGCGATCGGCATAGAACAAGACGATCACAGGGCGTGAACTGCCCTGCACTTTCGCCTTGTAGTCCGCGTCGGAGATGTTGGCGAAAGCCGAGCCCTGCAGGATAGTCTGCACCGGCTCCTTGGTGAGCCGCCGCACTTCGGCCATGTCAATCTCCGCTGCTTGTCCGAGGTTGGTTTCCAGGCTCAGAACCACGAGCAGCCTGCACGCCACGATGTGCCGCATCAACATGCCATCACGATCACGGATTAAGGGCTGGCTGCCATCGGTGGCGAAGATTTCCACGTCACGAGCAATGCGCGAAACACTCGGTCGACGTGCGCGCTGCGACAAGCAACATCGCGGAATGCGGCTGATCCGCGACGGTTGCGAGTGAAAAGACGAAGGTTATTACTTCGGGTATTCACCACCGCGGGTCGGTGGAGCGACCGCGCGTGGTTCTGCCGTGCTTCGCGCCGGTGCGGGAGCTTCGCTGACGCGGCCGATGGGAGTGGCCCGGCGTGGCGCCGGAGTCTTGGGATAACCCGCCTGGTCGAGCATCGCCTGCCAGCGGGTCTCGCTATAGCCTTTGGCGATGAGCTTCTCGCCCACCGTCAACACCGGCGCTTGCAACTCGCCCCCAGTTAGCAGTTGCAGACGCGTCTGGCCCTCTTGTTCCTGGACATTGACCGTCGAGAAGGGCACGCCGCGCCGATTCAAGAGCGCTTCGGCATTGTGGCAAATCTCGCCGCAATCGAACGTGTACAGCGTGACCGGAAAGCGCTCGGTGGCCTGCTGCGCCTGGTAGGTGAGCTCGTTGGTCTCGATGTAGTTGGCGCCGATGCGCTTGCTTTGCGCGTTCTTGGCGTTGGCGGGCGGGGCGCGATCGGTGTAAACAATGCGGCCATCCGGCTCGGTATAGCGGTAGAGCTGCTGTTGCGCCGCAGAAGATGCAACGAGAGTGAGCGCTGCTGCGCCTACGGCGAGTCTGCAACCGAATCGGAAAGTACGCGCAATCATCAAAGCCTCCTCCCGTTTAAGACACAACCATTCCATTATGCCGCAGGAGCGCATCGAGTTTGGGTGCCCGGCCGCGGAAGGCGACGAACGATTCGAGCGCAGGCCGGCTGCCGCCGCGAGCCAGGACCTCGTCGCGAAAGCGGGCGCCCGCAGCGGACGAGAGCACGCCTTCTTCCTCGAACAAGCTGTACGCATCGGCTGACAGCACCTCGGCCCACTTGTAGCTGTAATACCCGGCGGCGTAGCCTCCTGCGAAAATGTGCCCGAATGCGTGGATAAAGCGGTCGTAGTCGGGTTTGGGAAGAACCGCGATTTCCCCGCGCACCGCGTCGAGCAGCGCTTGTGGCGAGTCCCACGGCTCATGCGCCGCGGGATCGTATTGCGCGTGCAGCAGCATGTCGAACAGGCCAAACTCGAGCTGACGAACGGTCGCAAGACCGACTTGGAAGTTTTTCGCCGCGAGCATTTTGTCGAAGAGCTGCCGCGGCAGTCGAGCCTGCGACTCGACGTGCGCGGTCATGTGCTTCAACACGTCCCACTCCCAGCAGAAATTTTCCATGAATTGCGATGGCAACTCCACCGCGTCCCATTCCACACCCCGGATGCCGGAAACGCTGGCAACTTCGACGCGGGTCAGGAGCTGATGCAGCCCATGCCCGAATTCGTGAAACAGCGTGATCACATCCTCGTGGGTGAAGCATGCCGGCGTCGCCGCGGCACCTTCACCAAGGGGAGCGGGCAGGTTGCACGTCATGTATGCCACCGGATGCTGGATACCCCCGCTAACGCGCCGGCGGTTGATCGCATCACCCATCCAGGCGCCGCCCTGTTTGCCTTCGCGGGCATAGAGATCGAAATAGAACTGGCCAACGAGAGCGCCGGCACGATCCGTAATTTCGAAAAAACGCACCGTTGGGTGCCAGACCGCCGCGCTGCTTTCTCGGATCTGCACGCCATAGATCGTCTCAACGACGCGGAAGAGTCCAGCCAGAACTCGATCCTCGGGGAAATATTGCCTTAACTCTTGCTCCGAGAAAGCGAAGCGCTTGGCTTTCAGCTTTTCGGTCGCGAATGCGAAATCCCACGGCGCGAAATCGGGAAGGTCGAGCTCGTCGCGCGCGAACGCCGCGAGCTCGGCGTAATCGCGCTCGGCATGCGGCTTCGCGCGCGCGCCCAGATCGCGCAAGAAGGCGAGCACTTCCGCGGACGTTCGCGCCATCCGCGGCACGAGCGAGACCTCGGCGAAGCTCGCGAATCCGAGCAACTGGGCCTCTTCCTGTCGCAACGCGAGGATACGGTCGATGAGCGGGCCGTTGTCCCACTCCGGATTCGCGCCCAATTCAGAGGCGCGCGTGGAATTCGCATAGTGCATCGTCCTGCGCAATTCGCGGTTCTCCGCGTATTGCAAGACGGGCAGATAACACGGCATGCGCAGCGTCAATTTGTAGCCGTCCCTGCCTTCCGCCGCCGCGGCCGCGCGCGCCTCGCCAATCACGTCCGCCGGTACTCCGGCGAGCAGATCTGCGTTGGGAACGTAGTGCGTCCACGCGTTGGTCGCATCGAGCACGTGATCGTCGAATTCCGCACACACCTGAGCGAGCTCTTCCTGGATCGCCTTGAAACGCGTTTTCTTGGCATCGGGCAATAAGGCGCCACCGAGCTTGAAGTCGCGCAATTCATTTTCGATCGACTTCTTCTGCGGCGCGTCGAGAAAAGCGAAGGCCGGCGCGTCAGCCAGCTCGCGATACTTGGCGTAGAGCCGCAGATCCTGCGCAAGCTCGGTGTGCAACGCCGTGACTTTGGGCAGATTGTCGTGGTACGCATCGCGCAACTCGGGAGTATTGACGACGGCGTTCAAGTGCCCGACGACCCCCCACGCGCGCTCCAGGCGGTCGAGCGCATCGGCGAGTGGCTCGACGAGTGTTGTCCAGGTTGCGGCGGATGCATTTGTTGCAACGGTTTCGATGGTCGCCCGGGCATCGGCGAGCAACGCATCAACGGCAGGTGTGACGTGGATGGGCCGAACCGCATCGAAGCGCGGCAGTCCGGAGAAATCGAGCAGCGGGTTCGTTTCAGGGGTCATTGCATGTTTCTTAGGAAAGTATTCAAAAAACGGCTATTCAATCGAGGAAAATAAGCATTGACCATGCCATACGTGGTGACTCAAGCGAACAGTAAGCTTCTTTATGTCTTACGCTGTCGTCGACCGTTGGCGCTTTGCGATCAGGGTGTCCAAGGCCGCGAGATCGGCCGGCGTTCCGATGTTGGCCCAAGGCCCCGTAAAGCGTTCTCCCGACACCAATCCGCGGGAAATCCAGTCTTGGAAAAACGGCAGCAGCTTATGTTTGACACCATGAGGAACGCCCTGAAACAGCGCCGTATCGTAGAGACCGATGTTACCGAACGTCAGCAACGGCGCACCGTCGCGCGCGACACGGTCGCCAACGAGCGCAAAATCGCCGCCCGGATGGTAAGGCGGATTATCCACCATGACGAGGTGCACGCGTGGTGACGCGGCTGCCGTTGCCATGAGCGCGGCGCGGTCGCAGAGTTGCCGGTAGTCGTAAGCGGTCCAGATGTCGCCGGACACAATCAGCACTGGTCCAAGCGGCAGCAGCGGCAGAGCCGTCGCGATGCCCCCGGCGGTCTCGAGCGCCTCGGGTTCAATCGACCACTTGAGGCTGGCGCCGAAACGAGCACCATCTCCCAGCTCTGCGACAAGGTGCGACGCTAGATGCGCCGCGTTGACGACAATGTCGCGAAAGCCTGCGCGCACGAGCGCCTCGATCTGCCAGACGATCAGCGCTTTCCCGCCTGCGCGCAGTAGCGGCTTGGGCGTCGTGTCGGTCAATGGCCGCATTCGCTCGCCATGGCCGGCGGCGAGAATCATCGCGGCGAACATCAGAGCGAATAGTCGACTGTGGGCGCGCGGTCCGCCAGCACGTCGAGCAACAACGCAAGCGGTCCCAATTCGCGGTAGCGATTGCACGCGGCGCGCAAGTAACGCAGGACCAGAGGCAGGTCTTTAAGGTAGCCGTCCTTGCCGTCGCGATAGGCGAGCCGCGCGAAAATGCCAAGGACCTTGAGCTGGCGTTGCACACCCATCCACTCGAAGTCGCGCCAGAACAACGAGAAATCCGCATGCACCGGTAGCGCTGCCTTGCGCGCGCGCTCCCAGTAGCGCACCGCCCAATCGAGCTGCCGCTCTTCGTCCCATTCGACGTACGCATCGCGCAACAGCGATACGATGTCGTAGGTAATGGGGCCGTACACTGCATCCTGAAAATCGAGAACGCCGGGGTTGGGCGAACTGACCATCAGGTTGCGCGAATGGTAATCGCGATGGACGAACACCTTCGGCTGGGCGAGATTATTCTTGAGGATCGTCTGAAAGGTGTTCGCGAGCGTCTCGCGCTCGTCTGCTGTCAGCGCGCGTCCAAGATAGCGGGCGATGTACCAATCAGGAAAAAGGGCAAGCTCGCGCGCGAATGTTGCTTCGTCGTACGGCGGCAGTTGCGTTTCGCGCGAGGCGCGTTGAAAGCGCACGAGAGCATCGAACGCGTCCGCGTACAACGCGGGGGCGCTGTCGGAATTGAGTGCGGCGACATACATCGTCGTGCCGAGATCGGTCAATAGCAGAAATCCCTGCGCCAAATCCTGAGCAAGGACTGCCGGCGCGTGCACGCCCGCGTCGCCGAGTATTCGCGCGACGCGCACGAACGGCCGGCAGTCTTCCATCGGCGGAGGGGCGTCCATGACAATCAGCGTGCTCGCGCCGGGCGCGAGCGGGTGGTTCGACGCAAGGCTCGCGCGGTAATAGCGCCTAAAGCTTGCATCGGAGGAGGCAACCGCCAGCGTCAAGTCATCGGTCTTCAGGGTCGCAATGAGCCACCGCATGAGCGCTTGCAGACGTACATCGGCGGAGGGATCAATCATGGCTGGCGGGTGAACGAGGAGCCGCGGTACTTGGTCGCCACGCTTTTGCAATCCTTGGCCGTCTTTTCGCCGCGAATCGTCGAGCTGGATGGGCGACTTCGCTGACGACTGACTTGGCAGATCGGCGAGTGATGCGGAGGATGCAAACCCGACAAAATAGATTTCACTTTTGTCGGCATGTATAGAATGCGCCATCTTAGCAAATGCGTCTCGCGTCTCTTCGCTGCATGAAGCCTCGCCGTTTGCAGAGCTCGGCCGCCGCTCTTTTGACCGCGGCGGCGTTCGTGCCGATTCCGGCTGCGTACGGGCAGTCCGAACCCTTGACACTCGAGCTTGCGCGCGAGATCGAGAGCGCAACGACACAAGGACAGCGGGCGGCGAAGCCTGCACCAGGCGCGCCGGCAGCTTCGACTGCATTGCCGCGTGCGCCCCAATCACTGGTCACGTCGACCGAACGAGTCGGACTCGATGACGCTGATCGCGGTGCGATTTATTTGCGCGCAGATCGCCTCGAAGGAACCGCGTCGACGCGACTGGAAGCGGTCGGCAACGTTGAATTGCGCACGCGCCGCGAAACGATTCTCGCGGATTCGCTTTCCTACGATGTCGTCGCCGACGAAATTTGGGGTCGAGGCGAGGTCGTGCTGCGCAGTGGCTTCGATTGGATTACCGGCCCCGAGCTCAGATTCAAGCGTGACACCGAAACCGGTTATTTCTCCTCGCCGCGATTCTACGCAGGCGTGACCGGTGCGCGAGGCGAGGCACGGGAGATTCGATTTCTGGGACCAGACAAGTACGAAGCGAGCGATGCCCGGTACACCACTTGTGTTGCGCCCAACAACGACTGGTATTTGCGCAGCGAGGAAATCGAGGTCGATCGCATGCGCAAAGTGGGAACCGCGCGCAACGCAACAGTCTACTTTCTCGATGTGCCCATCATGTACACGCCGTGGCTCGAATTTCCTCTGTCCAACGAGCGCAAGTCGGGTTTCTTGACGCCGACGGCAGGTTCAACGCAGATCCGCGGGTTGGAGCTCGCGACCCCGTACTACTTCAATCTTGCGCCCAACTACGACGCAACATTCACACCGCGATTGATGACCAAGCGCGGTCTGCAATTGGGGGGTCAAGCGCGCTATCTGTTCGAATCCGCGGTCGGCGAGGTCAATGGCGAGGTCTTGCCCAACGACGACGTCACGGACACCACGCGCTGGGGATTCTCGTGGAGGCATAACCAGCAAGTGGCGCCGTGGCTTGCCGGCTATTTCAATTACAACCGCGTGTCGGACGCGAAATATTTCGCCGATTTCGCCGACCGGATCGCCATCACTTCGCAAAAAACACTGCCGCAGGAAGCGGGCGCGGTCGCGAACTATGGTCCGTGGAGCGTTCTGGCGCGCGCCTTGAGATTTCAGACGCTGCAGGATCCGGCGGCGCCGATCGTGCCGCCGTACAACATGCTGCCGCAAATTCGGGTCGGCTATCAAGAAACGGATTGGGCAGGGGTTGGCTTGGGCGGCACCGGGGAGTTCACGCGCTTCGAGCAATCCTCGCTCGCCCCGACGGGTCATCGTGCATTCGTGTATCCGACAGTGCGTTGGACGCAACAAGGCTCTGCATGGTTCGTCACGGCGCGCGCGGGCGCTCATTTGAGGCAATACGATCTCGACCGTCCCACGCCGGCTGTTCCGGATCGTCATCCGGGCGTCGCAGTTCCCATCAATAGCATCGACGCTGGACTCATTTTTGAGCGCGATTGGCAGGCATTTGGAACGTCGTTCGTGCAGACGCTCGAGCCGCGCGCGTTCTACACCTACATTCCGTTCCGCGAGCAAAGCAGGTTGCCGGTGTTCGATACCGCGCTCGACGACTTCAACTTTGCGCAACTCTTCACCGAGAACCGCTTCGTGGGCAACGACCGCATTGGCGATGCCAATCAGCTCTCCCTCGCCGTCACGTCGCGCTTGCTCGATCCGGCCACTGGGGCGGAGCGGCTGCGCGTGGGAATTGGCCAGCGCATCTCGTTTTCGGAGCAGCGCGTCACGCTGGGGGAGCCGCCGCGTCCCGCAGGCCGGTCGGACGTGCTGGTCGGCGTCGAGGGCCGGCTCTCGGACACATGGTCGGTGCTGGGGCTCATGCAGTACAACTTCGACGACGCTCAGTTCGATCGTTTCAACGCTGGCGTTCGCTACACACCTGCGCCTGGGCGCGTGCTCAATCTGACCTATCGTTACTCGCGGGAGTTCGTCGACCAGAGCGTCGGCCTGCCGCTTTTGAAGCAGATCGATGTATCCGGGCAATGGCCCCTGACGCCCAATTGGACGGTTGTCGGACGGTTTAACTACTCACTTCCTGACCATAAGGCGTTGGAGGCGGTCGCGGGCGTCGAGTACAATGGCGATTGCTGGGTGCTGCGCATTGTTGGTCAACGTCTGACGACGACCACGCAGCAAACAACGAATTCGGTCTTCGTACAACTCGAGTTGAATGGCTTGGCCCGGGTCGGGACCAGTCCTCTCGAATTGCTGCGCCGGAGCGTGCCGGGTTATTTGCGCACGAACGATCCGGCCTTGCTCGACCGCGACCGCAGCCTTGACCCACTTCCCGAATTTTGACGAGGCTAAAGATGACCCATTCTCTGTCTTCTCTTCCTCTCCCTCGCCTTGCACCGTTGGCACGCTTCGCGGCGCTGCCACCTTTGGTAAGGCTGACGACGTTGCGGAAACCTTCGACTTCCCGATCGAACGTGGCGACTCTCGCCATTCTCTTCGCTGCGCTCGCGAGCGCAGGTGTGGCGCCCGCCCAATTTTCGCAGGCACCGCGGCCCGGCCCTGCCGCACCGATTACGAGTCCAGGTCCGGCGGCGGCGCCGCGCTCCTCCGACAAAATCGTCCCGTTGGATCGAGTGGTGGCCGTTGTCAATGACGAAGCGCTAACGCAGTTCGAAATCAACGACCAAAAAAATGTCCTGCTCGGGCAAATGAGAGCGTCGAACGTGACGCCTCCGCCCGCTGACACATTCGACAGGCAAGTGCTGGAACGACTCGTGACCGAGCGCGCCCTATTGCAGTTCGCAAAGGACAATGGTTTAAGAGTCGACGACCAGCAAGTCGAACGTACGATCTTGCGCATTGCGCAGGAAAATAAGCTGGGTCCGGAGGAATTTCGTCGTGTTCTCGAGCGCGAGAAGATTCCCTACGCCAAATACCGCGAGGGGATTCGGCGCGAGGTCACGATTCAGCGTTTGCGGGAACGCGAGGTCGACAGCCGCATCGCCGTGTCCGATGCGGAAGTCGATAACTATCTCGCGACGGTTGCTGCGCAGGCTGGTGGCGAGAATGAATACGACCTTGCCCATATCCTGGTCACCGTCCCCGAGCAGGCGGCGCCGGAGCAGATCGACGCGCGGCGCCGGCGAGCAGAGGAAGCACTCGGCGAGCTCAAAGAGGGTAAGCCCTTCTCGCAAGTCGCCGCCGCGTTTTCTGACGCTCCCGATGCGGTTCAGGGCGGCACGCTGGGATGGCGCTCGCCGGCGCGGCTGCCGACCGTGTTCATCGACGTCGTACGCGGTATGAAGAGCGGCGACACCTCCAACATCCTGCGCAGCGCCGGCGGATTTCACATCGTGAAATTGAACGAGACCCGCAGCCTGAATGCGGCGACAGTCGTCGAGCAGACGAAGGTGCGGCATATTCTTGCTCGCGTCAATGAGATCGCGTCGGAAGCCGAAGCCAAAGCAAGGATCGACCGGATCAGGGACCGCCTCGAGACCGGAGCCAAGTTCGACGAACAGGCCAAGATCAACTCGGAGGACCCATCGTCGTCGAAGGGCGGGGAGTTGGGTTGGATCGGTCCGGGCGATACCGTGCCGGAATTCGAGCAGGCTATTGGGCGGCTTAAGCCGGGCGAGCTGTCGCAACCGGTACGTTCGCCGTTTGGTTGGCACTTGATTCAAGTGACCGAACGGCGGACGCAGGATGTTACGCAGGACCGCAAACGCGATCAGGCGCGCAACGCGTTGCGCCAGCGCAAGGCGGACGAGCAGTTTCAAGAATTCGTGCGACTGGTTCGCGATCGCGCGTACGTTGAGTACAAGGTCGACGATCGGTAGGTCTTACCCCGGTGCGAGTGCTGCGAAACGCGTGAGTGGGCGCGGCGTCGGGTCGACGAACTGAAACTCGACGCGCAATTGATCGATCATCGCGGGACCCGCGCCCACGCTGCGTCTCACCGCGATCCCGGCGGATGTTTGACGTAGGGCGTCGCCCCGAGCATCGGCAAGCAGGCTCCAGCCCGTTTCTGTGTTCGAGCGTCCGAACACACGGACGCGCTGCACCCCTTCGCGCAAGCCCACGATGAACGTTGTCGCACGACCAATGTGCGGAGGCAGGCCGTGCGGCGAGAGGAGCGTGACATGGTGGAAAGAATCGGGGGTTACGGTCAGGGCGCCATGTCCGAGCGCAATCGTGCCCGTTTCTATCGTCCAGCCATCGTCGTCGGCGTGCCGCGGGGTCCCGAACGTGTAGAGCAGTGATCCCAGAGGCAGTCCAGCGCGAGCCAGCAGAAAGTCGCGCGCGGCTTCCTCAAGGGGTGTGCTCCGCCACGCGGTAAACGTCGAATAACCGGGCTTTCCGGCATTGGCGCCGTGGCTGCCGTTCCAGGCCATCGGCGAGACGTAGCGCGCGCCAAAGTTCCACAGATCGCGCAAGCCGCGATAACCGGCAGCGTAGTCAGGCTGCAGGTGCGAATGGCGCAGATCGGCGGTGTTGAATTCAACCACGGCAAACCCGGGGTCAATGGTGGCGAGCGAGTACAAAAGCGAGGCGCCGTTCTCCATCCGCACGTCGTTGACGGCGGAGGCACCGTACAAGATCGCGCCCAAATGGCCGAGCGTGGGCTTCGCGCCGGCAACCGACATCCCGCCAGAGTCAAAATTCTTGACTGGACTCTCGACGGTCAGCGCGAACGGCATCGCCTCGCCACTCGGCGCCATCAAGCCCTGCGATGACCAAATGTGATCGCGACTCAAGCCCACGGCGACCAACCACTGCGCGAGCTCATCGTAATGAAGGTCAACCAAGTGACGCCGGAACGTTTCCCATTCGCGCACCCAAGGGTCTTCCCAGAAGCGCTCGTTGCCGGTGCGCGGAAACGTACGTGGTGGGTCGACGTCGTTCCAGCGCTTCCAATCCTTTCGCGCCAGACGATTGACGTCGTCGAGACGGAGTGGCTTCGCGCGCCGGTACGCGCGCAAATCCGGAACACCGGCGTCTTGCTTGCCAGCATACGGACCGCTGCCAGCCAGCCATTCGCGAAACTGGCGCAACGTGCCGGGGTTGTAGTCGTACCATTGATTCTCCGCGAAGAAGGGATTGATGTAGGTATCGGGATCCAGGTTGACTCCGATGAAAAGGTGCGGATGCGCGCGCGCAAATTGCACGAGCACGCGTCCGGCCTGCTGTAGATTGCGCTTCTTGTAACGCCGAACTTCCGAGGCGTAGACGTTGAACGTGAGCGAGCGCGCGAGCAGTGGCGCATCCTGCGACCCCGGCAGATCTTTCAAGTAAGCGTCGGCCATGACCTCGTTGCTCTGATTCCATTGGCAGTTCCGCAAATCCTGCTCGAGGCGGTCGTTGATGTCCCACTCCGGAACCTCGCAATAGGCGTCGGCCCAGACTCCGCCGTTGAGGGTCACCAGCACCGGCAGCTTCTTGTCGCGCGCGTGCGCGAGCACCGTGGAAAGCGAATCGTCGCTGATGCGTCGATCGCCGCAGCGACGACGGGCGTCCCACTCCGGATCGAAGGTGTAATTGTTCGCAGCGCCTTTGGTCGTCCGTAAGTACAGTATCGGCACGCGAAAGCCGACCCGTGTGGTGGCGGACAGATACGGCGTATACGTCGTGTCAAGCTCGGCGGCATCGCCAATATCGATCCCAGACAACGCGGGAAGCAGGTAAAAGGGCATGCCGCGCGGTGTGGCGACCGCGGACCAGCGCGTCAGCGCCGTCGGGTCGATCAAACTCTTGCGTCCCAATACCGTCTCGCGTCCATCTCGGGCGACGGCGACGATGCTCGCTTCGCGGCGGTCCGCGCCGGCTGGGTGGACCGAGGGTGGAACATCGCCGGTGAATTCGAACCCGCCATTGGGATTGTCCGGGAATCCTGTCTTGATCTGCGCCACGTCGGGCCGTGCGACCCCGAGCTTCGCCTCGAACTTGTGACCATCGATGCGAATCTCGACCGCGCGGATACCGATCGAATCGAGCGCCCACCCGGAAATTGCGATGCGCGGGCCAATCACACCCTCGGTCAGTGGCACGTCGATGGCGCCGATAGGTCCCGCGATGGGCGCCGCTTGCGCAGCGACCGCCGCGGAGCTTGGCACCGGCACCGTGGCGACGGTGCGCGACCGCTGCTGCGAGTACAACGCGTAGCCCTCAATGCCGGCGATTGCAGCAACGACCCCGAGGAACGCGACGAAAATCGCGAACGAACGGGGACGCCGTTTGGCGGGCGGCGTCGTCAGCGACATTGGCGAGCCCACGTCGGGCACAGTCCCGAAGCGTGCGTTACGATCCGCCGGTGGATGACGCGCCGAAAAAGCCGATGAACGACGCGCCGGAAATTTTGGCCGACCAGATCGCGTATTACCGCGCGCGCGCCGCCGAGTACGACGACTGGTGGTTTCGCCGCGGACGGTTCGATCGCGGCGCCGAGTTGAACGCGGCTTGGCGCAGCGATACGGATGCCGTCGAAGCGGCTGCAATCGAGTTCCTTGAACGCGAGCGACCGAGGACAGCGCTCGAGCTTGCCTGCGGTACTGGCTTGTTTACGCGCATCCTCGCGCCACGGGTCGAGCGATTGGTCGCCGTCGATGCGTCCTCCGAGGTGCTGGCAATCAATCGCGCGCGCGTGACCGGTGACAAACTCGGGAACAACGTCGAGTACATCGAGGCGGATCTCTTTAATTGGTCGCCGCCAGGACGCTTCGACCTGGTGTTCATGAGCTTTTGGCTCTCGCACGTGCCCGATGCGCGCTTTGCTGGATTCTGGAAGTGGATCAGCACAGCGCTGGCGGAGGACGGCGCCGCTTTCGTAATCGACTCCGCGCACGACCCGACGTCGACTGCGGTCGACCATGCGCCCCCCGATGCCAACGCCGGCATCGTGACGCGCAAGCTCAACGACGGCCGCGAGTTCCGGATCGTCAAGATTTTCCATCGACCGGACGACCTTGCGCGTCGCCTGGCGCAGCTCGGTTGGGCAAGCAACCTCGCGCAAACGCAGCGCTATTTCATCTTTGGCAGCGTGTGCACGGGC
>Ga0136617_10000739_pt1 | contig 28304 bp, 28 predicted proteins | sample AntDrymUQ3222106_2_FD_129672 | JGI IMG/M metagenome (GOLD analysis project Ga0136617, IMG submission 129672) | Polar desert sand microbial communities from Dry Valleys, Antarctica - metaG UQ322 (21.06) | ecosystem: Environmental > Terrestrial > Soil > Desert | place: Antarctica: Dry Valley...
CTGGCTGGAGGCCAGCGAGAGCGCGACGATGGTGATCGAGAACGTGACGCCCGCCACCGTAATCATCGAACCGGCGATTGACGAGAGCATCCCGCGCGAGCCTTCTGCCCCCGCGCCGAAGAGTCTCGGGAAATTTGTCAACAGTTCACGGTTAAGGCGCGCGTCAACTTCGATCAAGCCGACGGCAAGGGCACCTGCGCCCGCCACCATCAGGGCGGGTACGAACCAGAGGCTTGAGCGCAACTCGCCGAGCAGAGACTTCAGACGCAGCATCGGTCTTTTAGTTACCGGCGGCAGGTTGTGCGCCGGTCATCGCCTGACGGTAGGAGACGTAGAGGTCGGACAGTCGGTCTGCCGCCGCCGGGTCGCTGCGCGCAAGCAAGGTTATGATTTCATCCCGCTGAGTAAGTAAAGGGCGTACACGGTCACGCTGGGCTGGAGTGAACGCTGAGGTCGCAGTGTAATTATCAATCTGCGTGCGCAGGGTGGTAAAGAAATCGCTCGCCATTTGTCGCGCGGGTTCGTATTCACCGCGTCGCGCGTCAATCGTGGCTCCCGCCAGGATGTTCTGGATCTGACTTAGTTGTAACTCATGTTGTGCAGCATCGCGCTGCGAAACTGCACTGCTAGCTTTTAGCCACATGGGGATGAGGCCGAGCAGGAACATGGAGGCGGCGACGGCTACATAAACAACGACGCGCTTCCAGCCGACTCCGATCCAGCCCCCCACTTTGTCCTTTTTTTCGTCTTTACCTGCCACGTGATTTTTATGATCAGCTATTGGTTTTGCTGTGCTCATCTCTAATTTTCTCCTTACTTGGTACCGGGCCACCCGTTAAGATCTTCAGTTGATTATAGGAGCAAAGCGCGTAGGGTTCATCCGCATGAACACCCATGCAACGTGAGTGTTTACCCTTACGCGGTGACGGAACGATGCTGTTATACTCAATTAAATTCTTCCCCCTGTTGCCATAGCCTTCTTGACGATTTGTTGATCGCGAGATGTTTACCTCAAACTATACTCGCGAACTCTGTTGAACTCGAAGGAGGACCTTCAAGGTTTGAGCATTCGCGGTCGCTTGTTGTTGTTGGCACTTGGAGTCGCTGTCCCGCTGGCCCTGGTTGGCGTGCTTTCATAAATCTCCTTTGATTTTTGCTGTCGGCGGCTCCAGGCGATACATCGCCCTCAAAGGAAATCACGGCGTGATTAATACGTGAAAAATCGGAGTTTTGGATTGAATCGCGTTAATGTCGTCAAACCCTCTTTCCGTACCAGTAGCAAATACAGAGATCAACTCCTGTATGGTTGTCTGGTCATCTCTAGACAGCCCTTTATCCAGATTCTCCCTTAGAATTGGATTAGCGGCATTTACAGCAGACTTCTGATAAACCTCATGGCTAATAGCTCAATAACCGATGAGGAGACATTGTTTCTCGTCACTCGCGAACAGACGATTTTCGATATCGGCAAATAACTCATTGTCGTGGGTATCACAGAAACCCGTAAATGTTGACGCGTCTCTCCAGCCACGAGAATGCAACTTTAGCTCGCCATTCGATTCTCGTTCGGGCGGATAGAAAGTAAGGACATGATTGCTTGCGTCAATGAGCTGCCTAATCGCGCCCGCTCTTTGTAAGGTATGGGCACTGATAATCTTTTTCCCGCAGGTTATCTTGTTAGCATCTGGATGCAAACAGAACTTGCGCTCAAAGGGTCGTCTATATTGATTGCTCAGCTCCTTAGGGTGAATGGGCTTCTCCTGTCCGCGGTCTCGATGACAACGTTTGTATTTCTTACCTGACCCACACCAACAAGGATCATTAGCTCCCATCTTGCTTTTTCCCATGATGAATGCTTGGGTAAGCCCTCACTTCAGCAAAGCGGTATGTCGCCGCGTTCGAAAGGCCTTTACTATCGCGGATCGTACATTCCTATTAAACTAAACCCGGAACTGCCACTCAGCGGGATCGCGGGCGGTGTCGAGGACTGCGATGATGAAGATAACGTGATCCTCAACCGTGAAGTAAATCCCATAAGGAAACCTTCTCGTAATGGCCCGCCTGATGCCGGACCGTAGGTCTTGATACTTAAAAGAGCCGTCGAGGATGCGTTCGTAAGCGGCTCCAACCTCGTCAATAAACTCCACCCCCAATCCCGGATGCTCGGACTCGTACCATTCGAACGCCGCTTCTATATCCGCATCGCTGGCGACATCAGAGAGAAGGCGGTAGGGGTTCACTTGGACTTGGAGTTGGCATTTGAAGTGTCAGCGAGACGGTCGAATACCTCCAACGCGGAGTGCCCGCGTGAGGGATTCTCACGATAGCGCTTAAGACGGTCTTCGGCTAATCGCAGATGACTTTCTGGGACCGGCAGGGCGCCAGGGTCTTTCGAGATTTGATCCCAGAGGGCTTGCAAGTAGCGCACTTGCTCGGCTTTCGACAGAGCGTTAAAGCCAGGAGGTGTTGGTACAGATGTTTCAGGCATGGCGCATTCATCTCAGGTGATGGAAGGTTATCCGTGCCCTACCGGCAGCGCTTAACACACTTCGAATTCTAGCACTCTACTAGTGATGAACAACAGCCGTGGGAAGGTTCGAGTTGAGTAATCCAGCCCCCCTCAGGGTCGGGCTGCCGCACGGCTGCGTGGGCCGTTGGGTTGGGTTTTCGTCCTCGTGGCGGATTCAATTGGCGTCGCTCAACCCCTGGCCGCGAGACGTTACTGCTGTTTCTTGCTCTCAACCGTTGATCGAAATTCTGCCTGGGCAATCTCCGCAAAGAAATCGGCCTTTTGCCTTGCGTACGCACGAATCTTCTTCCACTCCGCGGGCCTCAGAGTGTCATCGGCGAGCATTTGAAAACCTATCGCAACGAAGTATTGCGTACGCAGAACTTGATGGAAGAGAATGCGTTCGTTCTTCGAGAAACTGTATTCTTGATTCAGCTTATCCAGCACCGCTATACGACACCAGTCATGCGGCGTCAGATCGGTATTGACGACCTCTTGCTCAATCCTAAACCACGCTTCATCACTCAGTCGAAACCCGATGGTGTGCGGGTAGTTGACCTCTCTTTTTGCCATGTCCTTCCTCCTTAATGGTCCTATTTCGTGCTTGCCCTGCTAGCGGCGAGGCTAGCCTGCAAACTGCGTGCTAGCCCGGCTAGCATGAATGGAGGATCTTCTGAATCGGTAGCAGTTAGCCCGGTTAGCCGGACGCCAGCGGAGCAAGCGCGAAGTTTGCTGCGTAAACGTGACGCGAAACCCTGTAGGGGTGACGTGTCAAGAAAACTTCAGGTGCAAAGCACCTCCTCACGCCACACGCTCCATTGGTTCGACTCGTCCGATGACCGGTTGCTTGGTACCTATGGAAACGGTTCGTAAGCGTCAATAATCCTGACGCGTCATCAGGCTCATAGCGCCTCCTCACGCAACACGCTCCATTGGTTCGACTTGTCCAATGATCAGTTGATTGTTTTCTTTGGAAACGGCCCGTAAGCGTCAATAATCTTGACGTGCGTCAACAATCCTGACGCGTCATCAGGTGCATAGTACGTCCTCACGCAACACGCTCCATTGGTTCGACTTGTCCAACGGTCGGCAGATTGTTTTCTTTGAGAACGGCCCACTAAGCGTCAATAATCCTGACGCGCGTCAATAATCTTGATGCTGCGTCAGCAATCTTGACGCTACCAAGGCGTGACTACGCAAAGTCAATTGTACTTGAGTTAACAAACAAGGCTTATGAAATCGCACTGCCGATAACGCTGACGATAGTGCATAACGGCGGAGCGATCTGCTCGTGGCACGCTGCTTGAAATCAGTCAGGGCATGAGCACTTTTCGCGAGGATGAAATGCGCTGTCACACGACTGAAGAACTGTCGGCACAAGTGGCTCGCATCTACGAGCGGGCCCAAACTGAAACGCTGGCTATACTTCAGTCTCACCCCGCAGTCAAGATGGTCACACCTATCCGAGAGTGGATGAGTGCCACCCAACTCGCCGAATATTGGCAGCTCTATAACGACAAGAACGAACCCACTACGGCCGGCATATTAAAGTGGTCGAAGCGTCCGCCGGATCAATTTCCGCTTCCGCACGCTCACATGGGTGACCTCCTGCGATTCAACCGTAACGCGGTTGACTTGTGGGCAAGGGAAGAAGCCGAAAGGCGACGGGTTCAAAACGAAAAGCGGCGCTTAAAAATCGCGTGACTCTGAACTCATCGGGAATTAGAATCGCGACACTTTGACGACTGCTAGCGCTCAATAAGAAGAAGGAGAAAACAATGCCTGCTTATAAGCGCTGGAAAGGTAAGAAAATCAAACCGGGAGATCCAAATTACGACAAGGCGCGGTGGTGGATTGAGTATCGACTGAAAGGTCGACGTATTCATCAGGCCGTCCCGGAGGCCCGCACGAAGGCACAGGCCGAGCGTGCTGAGACCAGTGAACGGGAAGCAATCTACAACCGCCGTTACAACAAGGGCTCGGACATTGGATTCACGACTTATTATGACGGATCCTATTTGCCGTGGCTCAAAGAGAAAAAACGTTCCAGGGTTCTTGATGCGGAAAGCCGTGTTAAGAAGCTGAAAGCATTCTTTCGTAACCGGCCTCTTCGCGAAGTTACTCGACGTGATGTTGAGCGTTTTCAAGCATCCCTTCGCGGCAAGGAAACTAAACGACAAACCCCGCGCAGGGGCGCCACGGTGAACCGTTATATCTATCTCTTGTCGGCGATCTTTTCGAGAGCCGCCCGCCACGAGATAGTTGACTTCAATCCCTGCAGCAAGTTTGAACAGGAACCAGAGGCCCGAAGGGAGAGGTATTTGACTCCTGTCGAACGACCAAAGCTGATGGAAGCGCTGGTGGATGAACTCAAGCACCTGCGTGTGCCAGTTGAAGTGTCGCTCGGAACCGGAGTCAGAAAGATCACCGAGTTGCTGGAATTGAGAATTGAGAATGTGAATTTCAGCCGTCTGTCGATCTTTCGCCCCGCCAACGGACGCGATGTTGAAGTCAGGCCCAATTGGTTTCTCCTGGTGGACACCAAGGGCAAAGGGCCTCGCCATCGCGTGATGCCAATGAACAGTCAGGTACGAGCAGCGTTACTTGAAGTCATTCAAGAGAGAACCAGCGGGCGCGTATTCGACTATGCCCACACCGGAGTAAGCGCGAGCACTCTGCGAAGTGGATTCAGGAAAGCCTGCAAGCGAGCAGGAATTCCATTTGGTCAGAATGTCGAAGGCGGTCTGATCTGGCACGACCTGCGGCGCACTTTTGCCACAGAGTTGCGAGGGAGACAAGTACACGAGTACGACATCTCTGACTTGTTGGGCCATACGATCCAGAGTGTTACCGGCACGTATGCGCGAAGCACACCGGAAGCTTTGGAGGAGGCCGTAAACAAGCTCACGGAGCCCAGGGGCGCGGTAATTAGGTTCGAGAGAAAAGCGAGTTGAAGGTGTCACCATCTTAGCCCCATCGGTGTTTTGGGGCTCAGATGAGGTTAAGGGCTAAGTTGATGGAAGTCGTTGTAACAGTGAGATTAGGGTTGGTGCCGAGGGCGGGAGTCGAACCCGCACGTCCTTACGGACAACGGATTTTAAGTCCGTAGCGTCTGCCATTCCGCCACCCCGGCATCGGGCGTCAAGATAACATGCCAAATATAAAGGTCACAATCGACGCGTTTGGGGGCACCGTATTAGTCTTGACAGTCCGCAACAGCTGGAAGTCATAAAAACGATCCACGAAACCACGCCAATTGGCGCGAAATAATTTTCGTGATCGTTCTGGTAAATTTCGCAGTTCGTTTTTACGAATCGATTTCTTAAACTGTGACACTATCCGTTTCGGGCGGGTGTACCGCCACTCCGGGGGCGCTCTCGCGATGCCAAGGGGGTAGCACGAGGAGTGACACACCTACAATAGTGATCACGAGAATGGTAAGATTCAAGAGCAAGTCTGAAGCGAGAAGCGAACGTCGGCGAGAATCATGCCTGAAGAAGAGGATCATGACTGAAGAGCAGGAAGTTTTCCTGGCACACATTCAGGAGAAGGGCCTCAAACGCACGGCCCAGCGCGACCTTATCCTGGATGTTTTTCTGCGTACGGAAGAACACCTGTCCAGTGAAGATCTCTACCAGCTGGTCCACAAGGAAGACGCCTCCGTTGGTCAAACCACTGTCTACCGCACTTTAAAACTGCTGGCCGAAGCCGGTTTGGCGCGCGAAGTTCGCTTCGGTGATGGTCTGACCCATTACGAACATAACTACAAACACGAACACCATGATCACATGATCTGTTCCAACTGTGGCAAGATCATTGAGTTCTACTCGGCTGAACTCGAAGCCATTCAGGATGCTATGGCGGCAAAACACAAGTTTGAGGTGGAGCAACACCTACTTCGGATCATTGGCATCTGCGCCGATTGTCGCCGGGCAAAACGTGAATCGGAAAAGCAGGGAGAAAAATCTCGAGAACGGAACAGTTCCGCGTCTGCGCGTTCACCGAGATAGCAACGAGATAGTAAGAAAGCGACAATCGACCGCCCCTCATCCACATGGCCAAAGGGATTGTGAATCAGAACAGCTTGAGAAGGAAATCTGTGCGGCTGGGTCCCACAACTTTATGCCTGCTTGGGCCTCTGCTTTTTATAGCTTGTCCCAGGAGCGCTCCGCCCGATGGTGGAAACGTGGGCGTCTCTACGCGGCCAAATAATGTGTCTACAGTGGTTCCCGGCGCGGTAGCCTTCAACGGCGAGCGAGCCATGTCCCACGTGCGTAAACAGGTGGAGATTGGACCACGCCCGCCCGGTTCGCCTGAGCTGGCCAAAACACGTGAATACATCGTGAACGAGTTGAAGTCCTATGGTCTGACAATTTCGACTGACGAATTCGTCGCGTCCACCCCCTTGGGTGAAAGGAAGATGGTCAATATCACAGCGGAAATTCCCGGCGAATCCGAGGATGTAGTTATTCTCGGCAGCCATTACGATACAAAGTTCTACAAGGACATGCATTTCGTCGGCGCAAATGATCCCGGCGCTTCGGTGGCGACTCTGATTGAGCTAGGACGTGTGCTGTCGGGCAATGGCCGGAAACCTAAGTTGACCCATTGGCTCGTGTTCTTCGACGGCGAAGAATCCTTCTGCGAGGGTTGGGACGAGTGCGGAAAACCGGGTGCGCCAGACAACACCTATGGCAGCCGGCACTATGTCTCCGAGCTACGAAAGAAGAATCAGCTAGACCGGGTGCGGGCGCTTATTCTTTTAGACATGATGGGATACAGCAGTCTTGAGCTGGGCCGCGACACGATGAGCACCAAATGGCTGCAGGACATCATCTGGCAAACTGCTCGCGAAATAGGATATGGCTCGGTGTTCGTGGAGCGTCCGGAAGGAGTGGGCGGCGATGATCACGAGCCTTTTCTAAAAGCCGGTATAGACGCTGTGGATATCATTCAGCTCAACAGCTACCCATACTGGCACAAGCCGGACGACACAGTAGACAAGGTATCGGCGCGCAGCATGAAGACTGTCGGCGATGTCGTGATGGGAAGCCTGCCTCGCGTCGAGCAACGACTCCTGAGTAAGAGCAGATGAAGCGAGTAGCTGTAGTTCCAGGTGACGGAATTGGACCGGAAGTGATTGCCGAGGCAGTGCGTACGCTCGAGGCCTTGCGAGCATCGCACGACGTCCAGCTTGAATTGATCCACTTTGATTGGGGCGCGGAAAAGTTTCTCAAAGAGGGCGTGGGTTTGCCTGCGACTGCGCTCGAGATGCTCGCCGAAGAGTTTCAGGCAATTCTTGCGGGAGCTTTTGGTGATCCCCGAGTTGCTTCTAATCAACATGCCGAGGAAATCCTATTGGGGATGAGGCGTGGTCTGGACCTCTACATCAATTTACGCCCTGTCCGCTTGCTTGATGCACGCCTGACTCCGCTTAACAATCGCACAATTGAAGACATAGATTTTGTCGTCTTTCGTGAGAACACCGAGGGCGCTTATTGCGGAGCCGGCGGTTTCCTTAAGAAGGGAACTAGTGAAGAGATCGCTACTCAGGAAGAGCTAAACACCCGTCGCGGAGTGGAGCGAATCATCGTAGCCGCTTTTGAGTATGCGCGCGCACAAGGGCGCAAGCGCGTCACGATGTCCGATAAGTCAAACGTACAGCGATTCGGAGGCGACCTCTGGCAGAGGGTTTTTAAAGAAGTTGCTGCCGGATACCCTGAAATTGATGCGAACCACCAGTACGTTGATGCGATGGCCATGTTCATGGTGCTGGATCCCGCGCAGTATGACGTGATTGTCAGCAATAATCTTTTCGGCGATATCCTCACTGACCTCGGCGCAGCGATTCAGGGTGGGCTGGGGTTGGCCGCTTCGGGGAACATTCACCCGGGAAAGGTTTCGATGTTTGAACCAGTGCATGGAAGCGCGCCACTGCTCGCAGGGAAGGATGTCGCGAATCCCATCGGAGCGATACTGACTTCAGCAATGATGGTAGAGTACCTTGGTTACCCGGAGGCCGGGAAAGCAATTGAAGCGGCCGTCCGTGGCGCGGTTACACAGAACGAAACCACGCAAGATCTTGGCGGGGTTCTTTCCACGAAACAAGCGGGCGACGCAATTCTTCGCCGGATTGCTTGACCAGATTTACTGATGCTGCCTCCATTACCAAGAGGGAGCGATCCACCAAACTACACAAAACAACACGAACTTGTTAGTGTTATTTCGTGCGACTTAGTGGACCGGTTTTGAATAAGAAAAAGCGACCTTTAGTCTTGTTTGGATTTTCACTCCCATCTTGCTAGCACCAACTCTTACAGCTGAAATCATCGCAATCGGTTCGGAACTGTTAGCCCCCGACCGCACGGATACGAACAGCCTCTGGTTAACCGAAAAACTCAACGGCATCGGTATTGAAGTGAAGTTGAAGACCATCGTCGGCGACGATGACTCGCGTCTGGAGGAGACCATCAGCGATGCAGTTAAGCGGTCTCGAGTTGTGATCACTACTGGCGGCCTTGGACCAACCGAAGATGACATCACCCGCAAGGTAGCGGCGCGTGCTCTGGGTCGGAGGCTGTTTCTTGATGAGTCGGTGCTGGAAGAGATTCGGAAGCGTTTCCTGAGTTTTGGGCTCACCATGCCGGAACGCAACTCCCGCCAGGCAATGGTAATTGACGGCTCGAGAGTCCTTGATAATCCGAACGGCACAGCGCCGGGTCTGTTTATTGAGCACGACGACACTGCAATCGCTCTTTTGCCAGGTCCTCCTAGGGAAATGCGTCCGATGTTCGAGAATCATGTTCAGCCAAGGCTCGAGTCAAAGGCCGGACACTTGCGTGTGGTCCGTCGCGTTTTGCGCGTAGCAGGAATGGGAGAGTCGGCAGTCGACGAGAGGATTGCTCCCATCTACACTCGGTACTCCAATCCCCAAACCACGATTCTCTTCAACAGGAGTGAAATCGAAATTCAGCTTACGGCCCGAGGTCGAACGGAAGCAGAAGCTGAAACCCTTCTGGACAAAGTGTCAGCCGAACTCGAATCGGAATTGGGCCACTCGATTTTCGCGTTTCGAGGAGAGCAAATGGAGGAGGTAGTCGGTTTGCGATTATCTGTTGGACGCTACACCATCGCGGTCGCAGAAAGTTGTACTGGTGGTCTGATCGCCGAGCGTCTCACAGATGTTGCCGGCTCATCTCGCTACTTCGTCGAAGGCGTGGTGGCTTATTCAAATGAGTCGAAGACAAGAACGATCGGCGTCGAACCAGTGCTGCTGCTCGAAGATGGAGCGGTAAGCGCGCCGGTGGCCGAGTCGATGGCCGAAGGGATTCGTAAACGGGCGGGAACAGACTTTGGCCTTGCGGTCACAGGAATTGCGGGTCCGGGAGGAGGATCCGAGGAGAAGCCTGTAGGGCTGGTCTACATTGCGCTCGCCAGCGAAGTTCAAACCGAACATCGCAAGTTGATGCTTCCCGGTGATCGTCAACTAATCCGCTGGCGTGCGTCGCAGGCCGCGCTGGATCTGTTGCGACGGAGGTTGATTTAGTAGTTCTTTCGCCAACTCCGGCACTTAGCACAACTGCCGTTCGGCTCCGTAATCACAAGCTTGACTTGGCCAATGTTGCCCTTTGCAGGCACTTCTACAGGCTCGGCATGACGCTGTCCGCTGCCCGAACCCCCGACAGAGACGTGCGCGCGCACAAGATATCGCAGGCCTTCCCATCCAGAGAATGAGAAACGACCGTCTTCCTCAACCTTTAGCCCGTCACCATGGCAGGACGATCCTTCTGCATGTTCCACCTCTTCAACACACATACGTGCGTCACTCACTCCCCGTCCGTCTGGCCAAAGGACGACGCCTTCGATCATTCGACTCTTAAGTTTTTCAGGCAATTGTAAGTCGTAACCCTCGAGGGTTACCCCCTCGCGGATCGCAATTGCGTCGGCTTTCGAGAGGTCTTGTGTACTCGGATAAAAGGCTCGCGGATAAGGAAAAGTTGACCGAGCCAGTCGGCTAAGCTTGATTCCCAGAAAATATTCACCGGGGGGGATAGCGTTGAATTCGAAGCGGCCATTGTCATCTGCCTCAACAAACAGGTTGTCCTTTTGGTAGCGCTCTCCAATCTGGTCCGATGGTACCAGATCGATCATTATTTTCGACGCTGGCTCGCCGTTCTCGTCCAGAACTTTGCCGCTTAGTGAAGTTCTCGGTAGCAACGTGAAACGTGCGAATGCGCAGCCCCGGTCCTGGATTTCTATTTTGCGCTCCCCATCCATTACCCAAAGACCTTCAGGAGGCGTGATCCGCACTTTGTAGGCGCCTGGGACCAGCCCTGCCAAGCGGTATTCGCCTTTATCATCGGTTAGGACATCGAAACTGCCTCTACTCCCTTCAGCAGTGACGCGAACGTTTGGCAGCGGGCGTGGTGGTTGGTAAGGGCTTCCGGATTTGACGCGTCGAGAGTTGCCTACAGCGCCCAATATTGTTCCTCCTCCCTGGCCTCTGGTGAGGATTTGTAGGTACTCGAGGTCTTCGCTCGCCTCGGACAGCAACCGCGTGCGGCTGCAAGTGCTAGCGTGAAGTTTGCCGCTTTTCTGGTCGCTGTAAGCGTAGACGAGATAGCTTTGCCCGACTTTGAAAGGATAACCACAATCGCCACCACCATTGCCGGTGATCGCCTCTACCGTCATCCCGGATACCCCGCGAAAAGTTTGACTGACGGCGAAGCGGATCAACTTTTGTTCGTAGCCTCGGAAGTTTTCTTGATCGCTGATGAAGGTGGTTACTTCTATGACTTGCCCAGTGAAGACCGCAGAGGCTGGCCAGTAGGCTTGGCACGGCGGCCCCGAGTCCATACATGAACAGGCCTTCGCAGTTGGTGTCAGCGAGACCACCATTACGACGGCAGCGAAGATGTAAGTGATGTTGTTTGGACGCATAATGTCGTACTCGCCTCGAAATCTCTCTCGAGTAAAGAATTTTGCTCATGGGATTCACGGGGGAAAGTCGCAAGCTCCAATGGCAGCAGATTCGGCTTGCTCACCGGAAGCACATAGAAGTCTTAACCAACTCCTGGTTTCAGCGTAGCAAGCGCCAGAATGTTCGCGCGACGCTTCTGAGAAAAAGCACACCACTGAAGTCAAAGAAAACCAAGCCCAGTGGGTTCGAACTTGGTAACATATTTCGCCCCAGAGTGTTGACATTAAAAAGAAAACGCTTCGTCCAAGTCACATGCGTAACGGCGATCTGGAAAATGCGGTCGAGCCTCAATTTTACTCTCGACCTCACCTGATCGAGTAGCTTCCGAGGTCCCAACGATTGAGTCATTATACGACTGGTTTCTAAATTCGGACCATAACTTGTTGCTACGTAAGCTCGTTGTTATAGTCTCACTCTTCTTCAAGCACCGACTTTTTACTGGGAGAGTGGTATAAGTTGCGACCCTTGCTGGTCATCGTCGCTGCGTATTTGCTCGGGTCGATACCGTTTGGTTATCTGATCGTGCGTGTAAAAGAGGGTGGCGACATTAGACAAACAGGCTCAGGCGGTACAGGCGCAACCAACGTTTCGCGTCGTGTGGGAAAAGTCGCCGGAGTAATGACGTTGCTCCTGGACGGGTTGAAGGGCTCGGCTGCCGTTTTGCTGGCGATATGGATTCTCGGTTCCTCGGAACAACGGTTCACGCAATGGTGGGGGGCGGCAGCCGCTGTGGCCGTAATACTCGGCCACATTTTTCCGGTGTGGCTGAAATTTCGAGGCGGGAAAGGCGTTGCCGCGGGTGTTGGCACCTTCCTGGTTCTCATGCCTGGAGTGGTTCTCGTCGCGGCGCTATTTTTCGTCACCATCGTGTTGGTGACGCGTTATGTGTCGCTGGGATCTATTGTCGCAGCGTTAGCGATTCCTCTATTGGTTTGGTTGCAGCATGTATTCGTCCGGCCGCTTTCTAATTTTGGCCCGGCGATGACAGTCGCCGTTGCAAGTGCCTTTTTGATCGTCTGGGCTCATCGAGAAAATATCTCGCGGCTGGTGCAGGGAAGGGAAAGGAAGTTCAGATGATGGTTTACGCGCCTCTCCTGACGCTTGAACCGACGATGATATGAAACGCATTGCCGTCATCGGAGCGGGCAGTTGGGGAACCGCGCTGGGCATAGTAGCAGCGCGAGCTGGTCATGAGGTGCGTCTGTGGACAAGGAGTCCGGAAGTAGTGGAATCGATCAATCGCGAACACTCGAACGCCCTTTACCTTTCAAATGCTCGCATTCCGGAAAAGCTTGTTGCCACGACGGAATTCGCCGAAGCTTTGAACAGGGCCGAGATGGTAGTTCTTGCGATCCCCTCCCATGCGATCCGAGGCGTGCTACAAACGATGACATCGTTTCTTGAAGCAAGCATGATACTTGTCAGCGCTACCAAAGGAATTGAGATCGAAACGGGGAATCGCATCTCACAAATAGTGAATGACACCGTGGGACAGAATTTTCTGCCCAGATTTGTTTGTGCCTCGGGTCCGTCCTTCGCTAAGGAAGTCGTCGAGAAACATCCCACAGCCATCGTCGCGGCCAGTGATGATATCGCTCTCAGTCGCTGCGTGCAGTCGGAGTTAAGCTTTGAGAACCTGCGCATTTATACAAACGACGATGTTGTGGGAACAGAGCTCGGTGGATCGGTAAAGAACGTGATAGCGATTGCCGCGGGCATCGTTACTGGCCTGGGATATGGTTCCAACAGCGTTTCAGCTTTGATTACGCGTGGACTCGCTGAGATTACCCGACTCGCCCTGCGGGAGGGCGCCAAGCTTGAAACGATGATGGGTCTCGCAGGCTTAGGCGACCTTGTACTCACTTGTACCGGAACCCTGTCTCGGAATCGATTCGTGGGGCAGGAGCTTGGCAAGGGACGCAGTCTCGAGGAAATCTTAGCCGGGATGATAGAGGTTGCTGAAGGAGTCAAAACCAGCGAAGCGCTTAAACGTCTGTCAAGTCGGCTGGGTGTGGAAATGCCAATCGCTGACGAGGTGTACGCCGTACTAGATGAAGGTAAGCCGGCCCAAGATGCCGCGGCCAACCTGATGACCCGACCGCTGCGAGAAGAATTTTAGAGAAAGAGTGGAAAGACTTGAATGGTAAGCGCAAAGGAAGAAAAGGCTCTGGCCTCGAATCGCGCAGCTTTTCACAACTATCACATTTCAGATAAATACGAAGCTGGGATCGCCTTGACCGGAACGGAAGTGAAGAGTGTGATGGGGGGCCGCGTGCAGTTGAAAGAGTCTTACGTGGCCGTGCGTGATGGCGAAGTTTGGTTGTTTAATGCCCACATTTCGCCTTATTCTCATGGCAATCGCGAGAATCATGAACCCGTACGGACACGGAAACTGCTGCTGCACCGGCGCGAGATAGGGCGGCTGGAAGAAGCTGCCGTAAAGCAGGGGATGACGCTTGTGGCGACGCGCGTGTATCTGAAGAACGGACGAATCAAGCTTGAAGTTGGAGTTGCGCGGGGGAAGAAGATGTATGACAAGCGCGAAACTGAAATGCGCCGCACGATTGACCGAGAGACGCAGGCGCAACTGAAAGAGCGCAATCGTTAAAGTACTGATCTTGAAGAATCGAGGAGCAAAAACTCATGAACGTTGAAGGTAGATCCGGCTCTTATCAGAAAGTCGACGCCCACGCCTTAGCCGTCGCTGTTTTTAAGGACGAGAAGGCTGATAGTGGTTTCTTGAAGGACCTCGACGCGGCTGCCGGCGGCATGGTCAAGTCTGTAATCGATTCTGAGGAGTTCAAAGGCAAGGAAGGCGAAACTGCCTATCTATGCTTGCCGCCCGCTGGAGGTCTCAAGGCCCGACGGCTTCTTCTGATTGGCACTGGTGAGAAAGCGGAGTATCACCCGGCTCGGGTTTCGGAATTCGCCGGAACCGCGGCGCGTTTTCTGCGCGGTAAGAATGCGAAGTCAATTGCGGTTGTGCCGCGGCTTGAGGATGATCCGGAATTGATCGCGGCCCGGGTGGTTGAGGGCGCGATCATAGGGCTCTTTGAGATAGATAAGTATCGCACGTCAGATAAAGAGTTGAAGGTTATCGATCGCCTGGTAGTTGTTGTTGACGGCGCCGACAAAAACGCGCTGAACCGCGGAGTAAAGCGTGGCCAGATTGTCGGCGAGTCTGTCAACTTCACACGCGATATGGCTAACGAGCCGGGCGCTTACCTGACGCCGACGAATATGGCCGAGCGAGCTCAGGAGATCGCCCGCGAGTTTAATCTCACTATCGACGTGCTAGACGAAGCACGCATGCAGAAAGAGGGCATGGGGTCTTTGTTGAGCGTCTCTCGCGGGTCAGATGAGCCTGCTAAATTAATTATCCTGAAGTACACACCTGCGAAACCCGCGGAGGATAATGGGCAGTTACTGGCCCTCGTGGGTAAAGGAATCACCTTTGATTCCGGCGGCATTTCGCTCAAGCCCGGCGAGAACATGGAGCTAATGAAATACGACATGACAGGTGGCGCAACTGTGTTGGGCGCAATGCGGGCGATTGCTCAGTTAAAGCCTTCAATTCCCGTCCTGGGAGTAGCGCCTTGCTCCGAGAATCTACCTTCGGGGAAAGCAACAAAGCCGGGTGATGTTGTGCGAGCAATGACCGGCAAAACTATTGAAGTTATCAACACCGATGCTGAGGGCCGGCTTGTACTTGCGGATGCCATTGCTTATGCGAAAAAGTTGGGGGCCACCAGAATTATCGACATGGCCACACTCACCGGAGCGGTTTCCATTGCCCTGGGAGACGTCAATGCAGCCGTGTTGGGAACCGATCAAGAGCTCATCGATGAAATAATCGTCGCGGGCAAAGAAGTTGGCGAAAAGTTCTGGCAGTTGCCCCTCGACAAAGAGTATTCAAAGCAGATCAAGTCTGACATCGCGGACATCAAAAATGTCGGAGGGCGCAAAGCTGGAACCATAACGGCCGCCGCTTTTCTGAAAGAGTTCGCAGATGGAGTCGCCTGGGCGCATTTGGACATTGCAGGCACGGCGTGGGGTGACGAAGCAAAGCCGTATCGGTCAAAAGGCCCCACGGGAATTGCGGTTCGAACTTTGATCAACATAGTCAATCGAGCCGACCGCTCAAAGTAGGAGCGGTAGGGCCCTCCTTACAGTCGCGCTACTACCACGGCGCTGTGCGCCTCGCGGTTGGCGGAGCAAGCACTCAGGCTGGCCACGAGCTTGGGAACTGTGCTCAATCGTCGACAAGTACTGTCAGCATAAGTGGACAAATTCATTTAGAGATACGGGAGATAGTATGGTTTACCGCGTTTTTCTGACGCTCTCTCAAGTGGCATATAATTTGAAGGCTGATGGACAAGCCAAAGGGCGCGGACCTCACTAAATATAGGTCCTCGCCCCCCTCGACGGCCGCTCGAGGAATAGCGAAACCGCCCCTTTGGCCCCTCAAAAAGTTCTTTCGTCTCCACGTTAGACCCTTCCTCGAAACTAATCCGACTCTTACTTTCACAGCGACTGGCCAGAACGATTGCCATCGGTGTTATAATTTCCGTGGTTGCCTGGTGTGAACCGACGTAGTCGCTGATTCATCGCAGGCTATAGGAGTTCAAGAAGCGGTGATCGATTACTACAAAACCCTTGGAGTTAAGCGTACGGCCTCCCACGCCGACATTAAGTCAGCGTATCGGAAACTTGCGAGACTCAGGCATCCTGACGTAAATCACGACTCTGAAACTGCCGCTCGCGAATTTGATCTGCTTTCAAAGGCCTACCATGTTCTCAGCGATCCCCAGGAACGGGCCTACTACGACCATCAACTGAACTCGCGAAACAGCAGCAGCTCTTCCATTCTGCATTCGAACAATCCGCACGCACACCGCGCCCGCAACCTGGCGGTACAGGCTAAATGGGACCGCGTTGTCGATGAGGTACTCGAACGTGATCGGCGTGAGAACCGTGAACGTCAGCGCGCTGTTTTCACGACAGTTTCGCTTTTCCTCTCCACCTTCTTCGTAGCGCTGATGAGACCACCCCTATGGCAGGTCTTCGATTACGCGGGGCGCGCCATCATGCTTACTCTATTCGTCATCGGTGTCTGGCATCTGGCCACGCGACTACGAGAGTACATTCAACATTACACTTATATTCCGAAGCCGATTCAAACTAGCATCATGCGCGAGGAGGAGACGCCGGAGCAGCCCTTTACCCGATTTTCCGCGTATACGTTTCTGCTGGTTGGGTATGCGCTGAGTATCGGAGTCGGACTTTTCATCGGTTGGCACACTCAGGATTTCTTCAACGATTTAACGTTGCTGTTTCAGCATCGCGTAGAAGTGGTGCAATCCAATTTTTTAATGTATGCGTCAGCGGCGTTGATTACCGATCTCGTGATCTACCCGCCGATTGCGGTACTAATTGTTGACACGATGCAGGCTCTGGCTGCGCGAATTGACTGACGGCCTCGGGCGGCAGTTTTACAAATGCCAAATCTTGCTGCCGACTCTGGCCGTATGTATAGTTCTCCCTTCCTGAAGTAGTTAAGTCGCAATAAATGCTGTTCGAGTGTTCGCCCCAGACCTGAAACCCGACGGCCTTCGTTAATGCCTGAGTCGTCGGTTCGCCGGCAAAGGAGAAGCGAGATGGCCAAGCGAATAACTAAACGGCAGCTGCTAGGATTAAAACTAGAGTCGCTGGATGATGTTGAGGTGCAGGAAGTCCTCGATTACCTGGCCGTGATTGAGACGTTGCGCCGATCCAGGATTGCACCTTCCGCCTGGCAGGACGACATCGTTGAGCTGCTCGCAGATGCCCAGGAAAACAAGCGAGCTCGTCAGGCGTTCGAATGGGAAGTAGCGCGGCGGCGAGCCGAGCGTCGCGGGGTGGCCATTCCGGGGCATCGAACATGAAGACTGCGAGTCAGACCACTCATCTTACCTATCGGATCTTCGTGGCTTTCTGCACATTGCTCTTTTGTCTTTCGGTTTCGAAGGTTACCGGGACGGTGACTCTGATCCAGGGTGACCATGCCAAAAGATCTCTTACTCAGTCACAGCTTGAAATTGATAAGCAGCGTCAGCGCTTGAGTTCTTCGGAGGTCGAAGAGCGCCGCGATGCTCTCATGCGATTGGCGGCGCTGCGGCACCCTGAAGCTTCGCGGGTTGCCGTTTCAGCGCTTGACGATGCGGCGGCAATTGTCCGAGCTACGGCTTCGGGCGCCGTGCAGTGGTTGCCGGCGGAGGAAGGCGCGGCCGCATTGCTTCCCTTGTTAGGCGACAAAGACGAGTTTGTACGACAAGAAGCCGCTTACGCGCTGGGCCGGACAAAGAGTAGAAGCGCAGTCACGCCTCTCATCGAGCAGCTTGCGAAGGACAGGAAGGATGGAGTGCGTGGGGCAGCTGCGGTGGCTTTGGGTCAGATTGCTGATGAGGCGGCCGTCGCTTCACTTGCTCAGTTCCTTTCGCCGCAGACGTCGTTACCCGGTGCCAAGGCACGCAAAGAGAATAACGTCTTCGTACTGCGGGCCGCAGCCGTGTCGCTGGGACAGATTGGCAGCCGGGCAGGATTACCGGCCCTGGTGGCCGCCCTTGAAGATGAGAGAACTACCGATGATGTACGACGAGAAGCTGCTCGCGCTCTGGGCCTCATTGGCGATCCCGCTGCCGAGCCGGCGCTGCGGAAAGTGTTGACGGCGCGGGATGCTTATCTTTCTTTCGCGGCTCACGAAGCCTTGCGCAGGATATCGCGCCACAAACCGGTCCGTCCCGGATAGTAATCTCGGCGGTAAATCAAAAGCGCCGCCTACTAATAAGTGGGCGGCGCTTTAATTTTCAACTACAGGAAAGATTAGCTTTCAGTCTTCTCTGCGCGGCTCTGACTCTTTTTCGCGGCCTTAGAGGCTTGAGGAATCGGCAGGCCGACACCTCCGGAAAGCGATTCGACCTCTTCGGGCCCCTCAGGTTTCGGGACTTCCTGAATTAGGGCGCCGCCCGAACTCTTCGAGAAGATCAGTTTATGAGTAAACCCGTCAACGTCAACGTGCACGAGGTCGCCGAGACCTACTTGATCGGTAGCCACCAGGTTAGATAGCGGGTAGACGAGGAAACGCTCCACCGACCGTTTCAAGTGGCGGGCGCCATATTTGAAATCCAGGCCCTCTTTCAACAACATGTTTTTGGCTGTTTCGGAACATTGGAAGACAAACTTGGTTCCCGCCGACTGCATGATTCGATCCTGAACAGCTTGCAACTCGAGGTCGAGAATCTGACGCAGATGATGTTCTTTCAGCGAGCGGAAGACCACCACTTTATCAATACGATTCATAAACTCAGGGGAAAACTTCCGGCGCGCGGCTTCAACTGCCGTACGGTATATTTTTTGATCTACCTCGGTGTCGTTTGGATTCTTCGCACCTTTGGTAGGGGCAAAACCAATCCCGCCGGAGATGAGCTCCGACATCTCGCGCGCACCCAGGTTGGAGGTCATCACGACCATTGATCGTGAAAAGTCCACGCGTCGGTTGTCTCCCAAGGTCAGAGTAGCTTTATCAAGGATTCCCAGCAGCAACTGCCACAAGCTATCCGAGGCCTTTTCAATTTCATCAAAGAGGATGAGCGAGAGTTTCAGATCGTCAGTATGCATCCGATCCAGATTCTCCTGCGTCAACATTGGCGAAGTCTCACGGTGACCGAGATAGCCTGGAGGGGAGCCAATGAGCTTCGCAATTTCATGCGAGTGCTGGAATTCGGCACAGTCAATTTTCACAATTGCGTTGGGGTCGCCAAATAGAACTTCCGCAGCAGCTTCGATGACGCGAGTCTTTCCCGAGCCGGTTGGGCCCAGAAAAAGCATGGTGCCAATAGGCCGATTGGGCGGGTTCATGCCGGCCAGGAAAATCTGGTAAAGACCGCTCATGCGGCGTACTGCCCGCTCTTGTCCTACAATTCGGGAGGACAAGCGTTCCTCAAAGTCCTGGGCGCGGGGACTTTTTTGATCAGGGTCCAAAAAGACTGTAGCCATATTGTCGTTTAAGTTGTTCATGTCCACTTCAGCAATTATCTTCGTATTCCCACCTGCTGCGGAGAGTTTCCTGAACCTTTTTCCTTCGGCCCTGTCGGCCTCCCGCTCATCAGTCATAGCAAGGAACGATCCGCTGGTAAGATGGATGCGTTGTCTCAAGTCTTCGTTCGCCCCGCAAGAGTCGCGAGTAGTCCACTTCCGTTCAACACCCTGCTATATATACGACACTAAGCGAAATGTCATCACCAAATATTGGGGAATTGCGGGCAACATTCTCTTTCCACCTCCACCGGCGTTGCGGTGGCGTGACATTTCCTGTCAGACAACAGATGACAATATCTGTGTGCTAGTGGCGAAGGGCGAGTTTACCGGGAGTTGAATGCACGTTTTAGCGCGCCCCCAGACGGAAAAGGTTTTTAAGCGAGAATCGGCATTTTGCCATGCGCGCGCACCTGACCGCTGAGCCGCGCTGACCCACCTCGAAACAAGCAAGTTTCAGTCGTAGTACTCAAGGCCTAAATGGGTAATAAGGTCCTCGCCGCGAAGGTGGCGCAGGGTGTTCTTTAGTTTCATCAACTGAATAAAAATGTCGTGCTCGGGATAGAGATGCGGAGCCGTCTGTGGTGACTTGAAATAGAAGGACAGCCATTCCTGAATACCCTTCATGCCGGCGCGCTGCGCCAGATCGAGGAATAATGCCAGATCAAGTACGATGGGCGCGGCCAGGATCGAGTCCCGACACAGAAAATTAATCTTGATCTGCATCGGATATCCCAGCCAGCCAAAGATGTCTATATTGTCCCAGCCTTCTTTATTGTCGCCGCGGGGCGGGTAGTAGTTAATGCGAACGACGTGTGAGAAGTCTTTGTAGAGACTCGGATAAACTTCGGGCTGGAGAATGTATTCGAGTACGGAGAGCTTCGACTCTTCTTTCGTCTTGAATGATTCAGGATCATCCAGCACCTCGCCGTCGCGATTGCCAAGGATGTTTGTAGAATACCAACCGTGCAGTCCGAGCATACGTGCCTTCAAACCGGGAGCGATGATGGTCTTCATAAACGTCTGGCCCGTCTTGAAGTCCTTACCGCAGATCGCCAACTTGTTCTGCTCGGCCAGGGTTCTGATGGCCGGAATGTCCACAGTCAGGTTAGGAGCCCCATTAGCGAAGGGAATTCCGGACTTCAAAGCTGCATAGGCATAGATCATCGAAGGGGCGATTGACTTGTGGTTTTCCTTCATCGCCTTCTCAAATGATTGGATTGTTCTGTGTACGGGATTCTCTTTGAGGAAGATCTCGGTTGAGGCGGCCCAGATCATCACCATCCGTGAAACCTTATTCTTTCGCTTCCATTCGGCGATCTCAGCAATCAGTTGGTTAGCTAGATCAAGTTTATGCTTGCCGCGCTTTACGTTGGTTCCGTTGAGGCGTTTGACGTAGAACTGATCGAAAACCGCCTTCATCGGCTTGATCTTTTGGAGCGGGCTTTTGAGCTGGAGGAGTAACTCTTTTTCCAGGACTCCAGCATGCATCGCTGCTTCGTAAGCGGAATCTTCGAAGATGTCCCAGGCTCCGAAGACGAGGTCTTCTATCCCCGCCAGTGGCACAAAGTCCTTGATTAAAGGCACCCGGTTCTCGGTTCGCTTTCCTAGCCGGATAGTGCCCATCTGCGTGAGGCTGCCGACGGGTTCAGCGATACCTTTCTTGATGGCCTCCACACCAGCTATGAAAGTGGTGCTCACGGCACCGAGGCCCACAAGCAGTACTCCCAGTTTGCCCTTGGGCTCAACAATCTCCGAAGGTTTTCCTGTTGCCATCCGTCACCTCATCCTTCTAAAAGTCGGTGCCGTAATGATACTAGGCGAGGTGGATCGCATTAGGAGGAATCTTGCTCATTACTGGCGCTGAATTGCGGAACATCGCGCTGCTCGTGGTCTTCAGCTGGAAACCAGGGCTTTGCGAAAGGCGCGCGGGGTCAGACCTGTGGCTTGGCGAAAAGCTTTGGTGAAGTGGCTGGGACTAGAATACCCGACACGCGAGCTAATCTCGGTTACCGACAGATTCGGCTCGGCAAGTAACAACTGCGCTCGGCTTGCTCGTATGTTGGCCAGGTAGGCATGGGGCGTCGTGCCGGTCAACTTCTTAAACACCCGCAGGAAGTGAAAAGGAGATAAGTAAGAAGCCGCGGCGATCTCCTTGAGCGAGAGATCTTGCTCTAGTTGAGCATGCATCAGCTCAACCGAGCGGCGGACGCGCCGATCGATCAGTCCAACACGAGAGAGCTCCAGCTCCTCGGAACGGCGTATATTCGAATAGTGTCTCAGGAGGTGCACCACCACTTGCTCAACCAACGCGCGAAGCACAATTTCACGCCCCGGCTTTTCGTCTTTAAGTTCGGTCGTCAGGCTGCGGGCCAGTTGAGTTAGCCGTTCGTCATGCTCAACCAGATCTAACCGAAAAGCCACGGTGGTTCCCGGCCCAGTCAGATGCATACGCACGGCGTGATCAAGCACAAGGGCAGGTGCGAGGATTAATTGAAGTAGCTCAACTGACTGGCCTGCCAGATGCCCGCCGATGGACGGATTAATTAGTAGCGCCTGATCCGTTAACAACGAACCGGATTTCTGGTCAGTCCTGAATTTCAGACGACCATCAAGCACCACGATGACGGTGTAGTCGGACCTCGCTTCGGGAGCCCCATCAAGCCTTTTCACTCGTCGGTAGTAGAGCGAGTATTGCGGACTTATTAAAAAACGATTTAGGGGAGGTGGGAAAGGACTCATCAAAAGAAATGTACGCGAATGTCTTTAAGACCTTCAAATCGCGGCATGGGTGTTCCGGTAGCGAATCATGCTAGCGGGATCGTTGGTGATTAAGGCCTTTACGCCCCGCGATCTACCACGCTCAATCCACTCAGGACTATCGACGGTCCACACTACCACTTCGAGTTGCGATTTTCTCGCCTGTTCGGTCAACCGGCTACTGGCTATTGCGTGATGCAGGCAGATTTCGTTCGCTCCACAATCTTGCGCTAGCTTTACCAGCTTGATCCCCCTAAACAGAGTAGGGGGACGCGAGATCCTCGGCTCGAAGAGAGCTGCCGTGCGAATTGCAGGGTAGATGGCTTTGACCGCTTGCACTTGTGAAAGGTTAAAACTTGAAACAACCACGTACTGAGCAATTGCATGTTTTCTAATGGCGCCCGCTACTTCAGCAGCCAGTCTCCCACCATCGCCAGGCTGACACTTCATTTCGAGATATAACAGGGCATCAGAGTCCGCGAAAAGCTCAAACACTTGTTGCAAGCTCGGCAATTTCTCTCCGGAGAAATCCACATCATCGGCGTTAGGACGCCGACTGAACCAGCTGCCGACATCGGTTCTCCCGAGCACTTCCGCCGAGAGTTCACCCACCACACCATCAATCAATCCGGTTCGTGCGAGTGTGGGATCATGGATAACTACGGGCACGCCATCTTGCGACAGTCGGACATCAAACTCGATCCCCTCAGCCCCATCTTGAATTGCACACGTAAATGCAGCGAGTGTGTTTTCCGGAGCAATCGACGAAGCCCCTCGGTGTCCGATGATGAGAGGAACGTCACTCATGAGTGTTGGCAGAGAAGGAATGCGGAACGCGATAATCGAGCACAGACCGAATGGAGAATGATGACCAGGGAGAAGGAATGGGTACCGATGGCGAGCCTATTGTTTGAAAGATATCTTCTTCCAACCCAGCGGGGCTGACACGCCAGTGGAGATCCTGCACCCCACGCGGGGACCCCGCGCTAACCCGCTGGACTCAGGAGTCGGCCGCAGTTACTCAGAACTTTCTTTAGCTTGATATCGAAAGTTCCGTATTCATTCTTAACGCGAGCGCTGACCGGAAGGCGCCGGGCGTCCTCACTAAACCAGATAGAAAACTGACCCTCAGTTTCGATCATCCCTCGTGGGCCGAAAAGTCCGACATCAAGCCGGATGGCGTTAACTCGTCCCAGCACAGTCTTGATCCGTTTCTTCTCTACCACGCGGACGGGAACGTGATAAACCTGACCGGAGTCGCTTACCACGAGTTCCAGGGTTTTCCCCACCTGCAGCGGCTGGGTTCTCAAGTAGTAGATGGCAGATAGAATGTCCTGGACCGGGCCGGAGAATTCCGAGGTGACGGTGCGGGGAGGTCGCGACGGATTTGTGGGGTCGGTTTCGGTCCACACGACCTTCCCGACGACATTGTCAAAGACGGCTTCGCTGCTACGAATACGCTTTCCCTGTTCGTCGATCCTTTTGGTATTCTGAATTCCAAATGAAATCGGATCTACGATGGATTCCATTCGCTCGCGAAAACGCAGGTTGAACAATTTCGCAAAGAATCCTTTGCTCGAGATGTCGCCTTTGAAGACCCATGTGTATGTCGCAGTCTTCCCGAGCGGGGCCGAATTGGGGTTTTTAGCCTGCTTAATCACTGGAGTGCGGTTAGCCGTAAATCGAAAATCCGCAACATCCATTTTTCTTAGCAGGGCGCGGGAAAACTCGGCTTCATAAACCAGTTCTTCCGCGGGTTCAAAAGGCCTCTCCCAGATTGCGCGAGCGGGTTTCTGAGCAGTGGCTAAGTTAACGCCAACCGTGGCGAGCCCAAGAATTGCAACTAGTAGATTTCGCAATCGATTCATTTTAAGTAATAAGCCTTAAAAGCCAGTATTGCCCAGGCGACCAACAATCCGAGGGTTGCGCGGTATTCTCGGTAACGCATGTAGAGACCACTATCAAACTTTGTAGATTGAAATGCCTCATTACGAAATCGCGTGAACCGCGGAACGAAGAGTGGCACCTCCGAAGCGTAGCGATGATAGGCAGTCCCAAAGATCTCAGCCAGAGTCGCGGATTCCACGCGCATGACCGGAAAATAGATGCCAAGAAACAGTGCCGCAAAAACGATCCCCAGCGGCCACCAGCCTGAGCCAATCGTAAATCCTAAACCCAGCAGAAAACTACCGAGATACAGGGGATTGCGTGTGTAGGCGTAGGGACCGGACGTGGCCAGAGCGTCATTTTTCCTAATGTGGCCCGACGCCCAGGCGCGTGTCGCCAGACCCAGGACCGAAATAGCCCCTCCGACCGCCAGGTAAAGCGGGCGCGGCTGGGCCAGGAAAATGAAAAGTGCCGCACACAGAAAACCGAGCGGCACGCGCCAGCGCTGAATCCAGGTTCCACCTCTACGCAATACAGCCGAACTCCCAACGGACAGACATCCTTGCCTGTCCTTATTGCCGACCGATTCGAGTTTACTACGTAACAGGCAAGAATTCGCGGCCCATTGGTTGCGGTATTCTGGGGACGCGTTCCAAACGTTCGGTCACTGCCTGTCGAAGTCGCCCGACATCGATATCCATGCAAATCCAATTAGAGCATGCGCGCCGATGGCAATCGACGCGGCAGTCGATGTCTGTGCGATCCACGCAAACGTCATCATTGCGGGGGCTGCCGTTGCGCCACCACTCAGTGGGTCCAAAGAGACCGACAACCGGGGTACCGGCGGCAACTGCGATGTGCGTTGGCCCAGTGTCTCCTCCTACATAGACTTGGGCGCGTTTAGCAAGGGCATAAAACCCCTTCAGCGAAAGACTAACGGCTCGCGCTTTGCCGGAACGGCTGGAGCGCAAAACTCTTTCTGCCACTTCGATTTCGCCAGGACCGTAAGTGATTAGCGAGTGGAGACCGTGATGGCCCCAGACCTGATCGGCAAGTTCACCGAAACGCTCAGGACTCCAGAGCTTTGTTGGCCAGCCGCCACCGGGATTCAGAATCGCACAACGTCCCTCGGTCCCGTCAAGTGCTTTATCTGCCTCGCTTTCATGACTTGAGTCGATCTGAATTGGGAACTCGAGGCCGCCTGAGTGTTGAGGTACAGCAATACCAAGGGCACCATGCACCAGACCAAGATTTTTGCGAATCACGTGCGTGCCTCTGGGAATAAAAACCGTTTTGGATAGCAAAATCCGACTGGCTGGTTCCCGGAGGCCTTCGCGCGAGAAGCCAAAAATACGACGCGCGCCAGAAAGGCGCGCGATAGAAGCCGATTTGAGTAGTCCCTGGAAATCGAGTGCAAGATCGAAGGCCGAGACGCGTAACCGACGTAACTGCTGGCGCGGTGCCCGCAGCGTCTCCCCAGACATCAGTCCGCGCCTCAGCGCCTTCGTGTCGACTTCGATGAGGCGATCCAAAAAGGGGTTGTCTCTTAAAATTTCTGCCGAACGTTGTTCTACCACCCACGAGATCTCAGCGTGTGGCAGGGCATGCCTTAGCAGTGCTAACGAAGGTAGAGTATGCACGATGTCACCAATGCTGCCCAGTTTCACTATTAGAATACGCACCTTCTGATGGTAAATCGTATTTGGTGATTAGGCAAAACAACCTGGCAGGAAGCCTCTTGTGGTCGAGAGCGGCTTGAGGAACGGTAACCAGTCTGTCGCAACTCTCTCTATGGACCGGAATTATTCCCTAGTCTGTCCAGAATTTCGGACGAGGAATGGTTTTTCGGATCGCCCACTATGACAACGCGTCCACCGTACGAGCGCACCACGTCGCGCTCGGGCACGGTCTCCTCAGTGTAGTCGGTGCCCTTAGCATGTATGTCCGGCCGGAGAGCAAGCAAGAGATTTTCTACCGTGGGCTCGTCGAAAACGGTGACGAGGTCTACGGCGGCAATTGAGGCCACCATCTCAGCCCGCTCAGTATCGGCCATGATGGGGCGCCCGGGACCTTTCAAGACGGCCACCTGCCGGTCTGAATTTAATCCAACCACCAGCAGGTCTCCCTGAGCCTTGGCTCCGTAGAGATAACGAATGTGACCGACGTGAAGAACGTCGAAACAGCCGTTAGCGAACACGATCTTTGCTCCATTTTGCCTGGCCGTCTGGACGCGAGCGATAAGGTCTGCTTGATGGAGAATCCGGTCGACTGATCTCCTTTCAGTTTGACTTACGTTACGGTCAGTTTTCATACCACGACAATTCCTCCGGTAGCTCACTCGAGGAAAACTCGAAATGAATAACTCGGCGGTGAAATGGCTTTGCGCTCACGCATGAGGAGTGGAGCAACAAAGGCTTCATCAAAAGGATACCGCCCCTTGGCACTTCGCAGACCACGGGCGTCTCCGTTTTAATGCACTCGGAAATCGCTTCCTGGCTTAATTGTCCGCGCTTATGTGAACCCGACATGACCCTGAGTGCGCCGTTCGAAGTATCACAGTCGTCCAGATGAACTTGCAAAGCGAGCATTCCTTCGAGAACAGCAATCGGTGGCTGGACATGCGTCACGCCAGCCTTCGTTGTCCAGGGACCGAAGCCTTCCAAGTTGATTCTTTTCTCGACGGCAATGGTGAGATCTTGATGCCAGGCAACCTTCCAATTGGCCTGTGGGGGTTTGTCGAAAAATAGACCACTCACAAGTTTGGCATTCTCGCCAAGCACTATCCGCACGAGTGACACAAATGTGTCACTTTCTGCCAAGCGCCGAGTAACCGGAACCACTTCGAGTAGGTTTCTAATGCCGAAGGGTGTCTTGCCCTTTAGTCTTACCGCGTCAGTTTCCGGTAGTCGTTCAAGTGCCTTAGTCAGATCCAAAACGGTCGAAGCGTCCACAACCGTCGGAATGACGGCGAATCCATTTTGATTGAGAGAGTCAGCGATTGCGACTGAATCACTACTGCTCAACGCTTCGGTGACATGTTGGTTCAAGGTTGTATGATTCAATAGAGATAGCTTGGACGAGTGTGGTAATCGATTCAAATCACGACTGGGATTAGCGCCTCTTACAGAACCGGGAGCGGTAGCGACCGCACTCAACTAGCCCCCCGATTCTGTCGTGTTTCAGTCCTTGAATTACATTGAATAACTCTGGTTTACGTTCGATCATTGCATAAGCAAATATTAATTCGTGCCGTGAATCGTCTGGGTTCGTTGAATGCGGTCGCTACCGCTCCGGTTCTGTACCGAGGCGGTCTTGACACTCCGCCGCCGGCTCTCACTACCTAAGCAGTGACTCAACGAGCTCCTCGCCTGTCACTGACGCGGTGCCGCGCTTCATCACCACGAGGCCGCCGGCATAATTGGCCAGGCGCGCGGCGTCAGGGAAGGATGCACCGGAGGCCAGCGCCAGCGTGTAGGCTGCAATCACGGAATCCCCGGCGCCGGTGACGTCCACCGGCTCACGAGCGCCAACCGCATCGATGTGAACAGGCGCAACTGCGTCTTCGAGAAGCATCATGCCGTGGCTGCCGCGAGTGATCAGCAAGGCGCGGTAGCCGAGGCGTTCGCGCATTTCCTCGCCCGCCGATTCCAGGGCAGTGACATTCTCCATTTGTTTGCCCAGAAGTTGTTCGACCTCGTCCTCGTTTGGAGTCGCCGAGGTGAAACCCTCAAACTCGGAGAGCCTAAAGCGGGAGTCGACCAGAGCTGGGATTCCCCGGTTGGTGGCGGCATCCCGAACGTCCCTGGCCACCTCCTGGCCGCCAACGCCATAGTTGTAGTCGGAGATGATGACGGCATCTGAGGTTTGTACTTCCTTAAGAATACGTTTTCGTAACGGTTCATGGAACTCGGAATTCAATGGGGCTCCCTCATAATCAAGGCGGATGACTTGCTGTCGAGTAGAGTGAAATTGGCCCGCGAGAATTCGCACTTTCGTGGTTGTTTGAAGCTTCTCAGATGTCAGCAAGCCGGTGCAGTCCACTCCCGCCGTCTCCAACCTTTCCACAAGCGCTCGCCCGGCGGCGTCTTCACCAAC
>Ga0136617_10000740_pt1 | contig 28257 bp, 23 predicted proteins | sample AntDrymUQ3222106_2_FD_129672 | JGI IMG/M metagenome (GOLD analysis project Ga0136617, IMG submission 129672) | Polar desert sand microbial communities from Dry Valleys, Antarctica - metaG UQ322 (21.06) | ecosystem: Environmental > Terrestrial > Soil > Desert | place: Antarctica: Dry Valley...
CGGCGGCGGCGGCGCCCGACGGCGAGCGCGGCCGGCCGCGCGCCGCGCCCGGCGCGCATCACTCCTCCCTCAGGCCGGCGATCACCGGCTCGCGCATCGTGCGCCGCGCGACCAGCGCCGTCGCCGCGGCGGCAAGCAGGGCGAGCCCGCCGAGGACCAGCGCGACGTGGCCGGCCGACGGCGCGAGCGGGAGCGCCGCGAAGCCCGCCGCCAGCCGCGCGACCAGCGGCCCGAGCACGAGCCACTCGAGCACCACGCCGGCCACGGCGGCGGGCAGCGCGACGACGAGCGCCGCCCCGACCAGCACCGTGGCGATCGTGCGCGCGTCGCCGCCGCATGCCCGCAGCAGCGCGACGGCGCCGCGCCGCTCGCGCGCGGTCATCGCGAGCGCCTGGATCAGCGCGTACAGGCAGACGAGCCCGACCGCGAGGCCGACCCCGCGCAGCACGGTCGCCAGCACCCCGAGGAAGGCGGCGTTGCGTGTGGTCGCCCCACCGACGGCCTGGGGCGGCGCGCCGAGCGCGGCGAGCCGCCGCTCGACCTCCGCCCGGTCCGCGTCCGGGTCGAGCCGGACCGAGATGGTCGCGCCGAGGTCGGGCTGCGCGGCGAGCAGCCGCTGGGGCCGCACGTAGGCGATCCGCCCGTCGTGCTCGAGCGCGCGGACCACGCCGCTGACGCGGAAGCGCACCTCGCTGCCCGCCTCGGTCTGGACGGCGAGCGTCGCGCCCGGCCGCAGTCCCAGCGCATCGGCCAGGCCGACCCCGACCTCGACCTCGCCATCGGTGCGCAGGCGGCGCCCGTCGGCCAGCGGCGGCGCCTCGAAGCGCGTGTGGTCGCCCGGGTAGGCGATCAACCGCAGCGGCTCGCCCAGGCGGAAGGAGTCGGCGACGTCGGCCTGGTAGCGCTCGGACGCATCGGCGACGCCGGGGATCGCCTTGACGGCGTCGACGTCGAACGGGTTCAGCCGGACGGTCAGCTGGTAGCGCTTGCCGACCGTGCCGGGATCGTCGCGCAGCCGCTCGAGCAGCGCGGCGAGGGAGAGCATCAGCGTGACGACGCCCGCGCACACGGCGATCGTGGCCACCGACGCGGCGAAGCGCCCGCGCGCGGCGACGGCGAAGCGCGCGCCGGTGGCGAGCAGCCCCGCTCCCCCCGACCGGTGGCGGCGCGGGCGGGCGAGGTCGCCGCCCTGCAGGATCTCGGCCGGCGGTCGCCGCGCGGCGCGCCACGCCGGCCACGTCGCCGCCGCGGTGACGACCGCCGTGATCGCGAGCAGGCAGGCGGCCAGGACGGGCGCCAGCGCCGCGCCCGGCGGCAGCTCGTTGAGCTGTGCGAGCAGCGCCGCGGACGGGCCGGCGACGGCGAGCGCGCCGGCGCCCAGGCCGGCCGCGGCGGCCGGCACGGCGAGCACGGCCGCCTCCGCGGCCTGGCCGGCGACGATCCGCCCTGGCGTGAAGCCCAGCGCCCGCTGCACGCCGAACGCCGGCAGCCGGCGCTGCACGTCGGCCTGGGCGCTCGCGGCCAGCATCGTCCCGGCCGCGACGAGCGCCACGAGCGAGAACGCCACGAGCAGCGAGATCACGATGCCGGCCGCCTGCCCGAGCAGCACCTCGATCCCCGCCCGCGTCACGAACGACAGGCCGCCGATCCCGAACGACGTCGCGCGCGCCTGGGCGAGCGTGATGTCCGCCCGGTCGGGGTCGGCGAGCCACAGCAGCGCGAGGTTGACCGACACGGGGTGGTCCCAGGACGCCTCGGACGTGTAGACGCGCGGGGTGACGGTGAGCGGGAACGCGACGTTGTCGGGCTCGACCGCCACGCCGACGATCCGCACTTCCCAGCCGCGGAACACCTCCATCCGGTCCCCCGGCTCGAGGTCCCACTCGGTGGCCAGCCCGCGCTCCACGAGCACCTCGTCCGGACCGCGCAGGTCCCGGCCCTCGGTCACCGCGTAGCCGCGCCGCCCGCCCACGACGATGTGCAGGATCCCCTTGCGCGTGCCCTGGCCGTTCGCGCGCAGGTCGACGCCCTTCTCCTCGTGCCGGTAGGAGCGCGCGGCGAGGTTGGGCAGGGCGCGGACGCGCGCGTCGACGGTCTCGCGCGCCTCCCGGTCGAAGCGCGCGATCACGTTGGGCAGGTCGGCTGCGCGCGCCGAGCGGTCGAAGCCCGTCGCCAGGCCGTAGCCGACGGTCGCGGCGGTCCCGACCACGAGCGACGCCGCGACGATGCCGAGCGCCGCCAGGATCGTGCGCCCGCGCCGGGGCGGCGCGAGCAGTGCGCGGAGCACGGCGGTCCGCCGCGGGCCGCTCACGCGCTCACCAGCCGGCCGTCCGCGAGCCGCAGCACTCGGTCGGCGATGCCGGCCGCGCTCGCCTCGTGGGTCACCAGCACGATCGCGCGCCCCTCGCCGGCCAGCTCGCGCAGCAGCGCGAGCACGTCGGCGCCCGCCTGCACGTCGAGGTTGCCCGTCGGCTCGTCGGCCAGCAGCACCGAGGGGTCGTTGACCAGCGCACGGGCGATCGCGAAGCGCTGCTGCTCGCCGCCGGAGAGCTGGTGCGGCAGCGAGCCGGCGACGTGGCGCAGCTCCAGGCGGTCGACGAGCGAACGGCCGCGGGCGGCCGCCCGCGGATGGGCGCCGCGTACGCGGCCCGCGAGCAGCACGTTGGCCTCGCCGCTCAGCTCGGGGAGCAGGTGGAAGAACTGGAAGACGAAGCCGATGTGGCGCCGGCGCACGGCCGAGAGGCGCCGCTCGCCGACCCCGGTGACCCGCTCGCCCGCGACCTCGATCGTGCCCGCCTCTGGCCGGTCGAGGCCGCCGAGCACGTGCAGCAGCGTCGACTTCCCGGAGCCCGAGCGCCCCAGCACCGCGACGATCTCACCCGGCGCGACGTCGAGATCGGTCCCGTCGAGCACGCGCCGCGCCGCGCGGCCCTCCCCGAAGGTCCTGACCAGCCCGCGCGCGGTGACCGCCATCGGGTCCACGGTACGAGGTACGCACGCGGAGCCGCGCCGGCCGCGGGAATATGCGCGCCGCCCGGCCGTCGTAGGGAACATGACGGCATCCATCCCCCACATGGACACCGGGACGGTCCTCGACGGCTACCGGGTCGAAGGCGTGGCCGGCCAGGGCGGCATGGGCGTGGTATACCGCGCCACGCAGCTCGGCCTCGACCGTTCCGTGGCGCTGAAGGTCATCGCGACCGAGCTCGCCGCCGATCGCGGCTTCCGCGATCGCTTCAAGTCCGAGGCCCAGCTCGCGGCGTCGATCGATCATCCGAACGTGGTCCCGGTCTTCGGAACCGGCGAAGCCGACGGGGTGCTCTACCTCGCCATGCGCTACGTCGACGGCACGGACCTGCGGGCGCTCGTAGAGGGCGCCGGCGGGCTCGAGCCCGAGCGCGCCGTGCGCATCGTCTGGCAGGTCGCATCCGCGCTGGACGCGGCACACCGCCGCGGTCTCGTGCACCGCGACGTCAAGCCGCCCAACGTGCTGATCGCCCAGGAGGGCGAGGACCACGCCTACCTGACGGACTTCGGCTTGAGCAAGCTCGCGGCGGTCGCGAGCGGGTTCACCCGCACGGGCAACTTCGTCGGCACGCCCGACTTCGCCGCGCCCGAGCAGATCCGCGGCGAGCACGCCGACGCCCGCGCCGACGTGTACGCGCTCGGCGCGGTCCTGTTCCACGCGCTCACCGCCCGGACCCCGTTCCCGCGCGATTCCGAGCTGGCGAAGATGTACGCGCACCTCAACGACCCGGCGCCGTCCGCGAGCGCGCTCGCGCCCGCGGTGCCGCCGGCGCTCGACGCCGTGATCGGCACCGCGATGGCCAAGGAGCCCGCCGAGCGCTTCGCCTCCGCCGGAGACCTCGCGCGGGCCGCGTGGGCCGCCCTGCAGGGCGAGGCCCAGCCGGCCCCGGCCGGCAGCGTCGCCACCGGCGATGCCGCGCTCCAGGCCCCGCGCGTCCCCGACACCCCGGCCCCGCGGACCCCGCCGCCGGCCTCGGCCGCGGCGTCCTCGCCGGGCGAGGACGCGGGTGCGCCGGTCAAGCCGCGCCCGTCCGGGCCGGCGGGCTGGCCGCGCGGGCGCCGGATCGCGGTCCTCGTCGCGCTCCCGTGCCTGCTCGTTCTCGCCCTCGGCGTGGCGGCGCTCGGCGCCGCCGGTGGCTTCAGGGGCGACGAAGAGCCCGCCAAGCCCGCCGTGCAGCAGGCCGCGCCCGCCGCGCCGGCGACGCCGCAGCCCCAGGTGGCCGCGACGATCGCGACCGGCCCCGGCCCCGACGGCGTGACCGTCGACGGCAACAAGGTGTTCGTCTCCCACGCCAAGGACGGCACGCTCATCCAGATCGACGCCAGGACCGACGAGGTCGTCGGCGAGCCCGTGCCGGTGGGCGAGAACCCGGACCAGATCGCGGCCGGCACCGGGACCGTGTGGGTGGTCGACGCGTCCGACGACAAGCTCCAGCGACTGCAGAGCGATCCGGCGCTGCTGGCGACCGCCACGATCCCGGTCGGCACGGACGCGCAGGGCATCTCGCTCGGCCCGCAGCTCGCCTGGGTCGCGAACACCGGCGACGACACGGTGCAGCGGATCGATCGCGCCCAGGCGCAGACGGTCGGCGACCCGATCGGCGTGGGCGACAACCCGATCGGCATCCACGTGGGCTCGAAGGTATGGGTCACGAACTCGGGCGACGGCACGCTGTCGCGGATCGACGTCGCCAGCGCGCAAGTCGAGGGCGACCCCCTGCCCACCGGCGCGGGCGCCCGCGGCGTGACCCAGGGCCTCGGCGGCGTCTGGGTGTCCAACGTGAAGGACGGCACCGTCGCGCGCGTGGACCCGGATTCGTTCGAGGTCGTGGCCACGATCCCCGTCGGCAGGGAGCCGAAGGAGCTCGTCGCCGCCCACGGCTTCGTGTGGGTGGTCAACAGCGGCTCCAACACGGTCACCCGCATCGATCCCGAGACCAACCGGGTCGCCGGCGCGCCGATCCCCGTCGGCCGCAACCCGATCGGGATCGCCGCGAGCCACGACGCGCTCTGGGTGACCAACTTCGGCGACGACACCCTGACCCGCATCAACCCCTGACGATCATGGACACGACCGCCTTCTTCAACTACCCGACCCTGTCGGGCGCCGCCTCGCACGGGCCGGCCCCCGACCCCGGCTTCCTGCCCCACGCGACCGTGGAGGAGTGGGATGCCGTGCTCGGCGCCACCGAGACGCTCCGGTTTCGCCCGGGCGACGTGGTGCTGCGCGCCGGCGACCGCGACCGCGCGCTCTACCTGCTGCTCGACGGACGGCTGGAGGTCGAGGGCACCGGAGCGCCGGTGACCGCTCCCGCCACCCTCGGCGCGGCCGCTTTCCTCGACGGGCTGCCGCGCGCGGTGACGCTGCTGGCCCGGACGGACGGCGAGCTGGCGCGGCTGAGCTGGGACGCTTACGAGGCGCTCGCCGCCCGCGACGCGATGCTCGGGCGCACGATCCTGGTCGACCTGGGGCGCGGCCTCGCGGCGCGGCTGCGCGGCGCCGGGGCGTCCCTGACCGGCTGGACGGGCTGAGCGATGACCGCCTTCCCGAACTACACGCAGATCCCCTCCCGCCTGCCGGTGGGCGCGTGGCAGGCGATCCGCGTCGTCACCCTGCTCGGCGCGATCGGCCTCGCGATGGCCCTCGTGGTCGTGCCCGAGGACGCGCTGTTCGTCCTCTGGAAGCTGATCATCCCCGTGCTCCCGCTCGCGTGGCTCGTCGTGCCGGGGCTGTGGCGCAACGTCTGCCCGCTCGCCGCCTCCAACCAGACGCCGCGCGTGCTCGGGCTGTCCAAGGCGCTGAGCGCGCCGGCGTGGCTGAAGGAGTACGGCTTCGTGATCGCGGCCGGGATGTTCATCCTGTTCATCTCGCTGCGGAAGGTCGGCCTGGACGACTCCGGTCCCGCGAGCGCGCTGCTGCTGCTGGGCGCGCTGGGGGGCGGGTTCGTGGGCGGCACGCTGCTGAAGGGCAAGAGCGGCTGGTGCTCGTCGATCTGCCCGCTGCTCCCGGTCCAGCGGCTGTACGGCCAGACCCCGTACAAGCTGGTCGCCAACTCGCACTGCACGCCCTGCGTCGGCTGCACGAAGTCGTGTTACGACTTCAACCCGAAGGTCGCGTTCCTCGCCGACCTCAACGATCCGGATCCATACTGGGGCGGCTACCGCAAGCTCTTCGCCGCCGCCTTCCCCGGCCTCGTGATCGCGTTCTTCAACCTGCCCGAAGCGCGCGGGGCGGGGGACATCGTGGCGCTCTACGGGCAGATGGGCCTGTACCTGGCGGCGAGCGTCGCGGCCTTCTACGTCCTCGACTCGCTGCTGAAGGTCTCGACTCACAAGGTGACGACGCTGTTCGCCGCCACCGGCTTCTCGCTGTTCTACTGGTACGGCGGCCCCCAGTTCGTCGACGCCGTGTCGGGCTCGGTGCCCGAGGCGGTGAAGTGGGGCGTGCGCGTCGCGGCGATCCTGCTGGCGGCCGGCTGGGTGCTCCGCACCTACGCGAAGGAGCGGGCGTTCGCGCGGCAAGCCGCGCCGGCGCCCGCCGTCAAGCCGCTCGCCGACCTCGCGGCCGGGCGCTCGATGGCCTCCCACCGCGCACTCAACGCGGCGGCGCCCGAGGTCAGCTTCGAGCCCGAGGGCAAGCGCGTCGTCGCCAAGCCGGGCATGACGCTGCTCGAGGCCGCCGAGGCGGGCGGGCTCCCGATCGAGTCCGGCTGCCGGATGGGCGTCTGCGGTGCCGACCCCGTGTGCGTGTCGGACGGCATGGAGAACCTGTCGGCGATCTCCGACGACGAGCGCTCGACGCTCGACCGCCTCGGGCTCGCGCCCAACACGCGGATGGCGTGCTGCGCGCGCGTGCAGGGGCCCGTCACGATGTCACTGGAGCCCGAGAAGCCGAAGAAGCTCACGCTCTCGCGGATCGCGCAGTTCCCGTATGACCGCTCGGTCGAGCGCGTGGTGGTCCTCGGCAACGGGATCGCGGGCGTGACGGCCGCCGACCACGTGCGCCGGCGCCATCCGCTCGCCCAGATCGACCTCGTCGCGGAGGAGCCCCATCACCTCTACAACCGCATGGGCATCGCCCGCCTGATCTACGGGCGATCGGCGATGCAGGGGCTCTACCTCAACCCGGAGAAGTGGTACGACGAGCATGCGATCACGCCGTGGCTGAACACGCGGGCGCGCACGATCGACCGCATGCGCCGGCAGGTGGCGCTCGGGACGGGTGAGACGCTCCGCTACGACCGGCTGATCCTCGCCACGGGCTCGCGCTCGTTCGTGCCGGCGATCGACGGCTTCGGCGTGCCGGGCACGTTCGTGCTGCGCACGGCCGACGACGCGCTCGGCCTGCGCGCGTTCGCCCAGCGCCACGGCGCCCAGCGCGCCGTGGTGGCCGGCGGCGGGCTGCTGGGGCTCGAGGCCGCCTACGCCCTGCACAAGCTCGGGCTGCGCACCGCGGTGCTCGAGCGCGGCGACCGGCTGCTGCGCCGCCAGCTCGACGCGCGGGCTTCTGCGCTGCTCCACGGCTACCTGGAAGGGCTCGGCCTGGAGATCCTGACGGACGCCGAGACGGTGAGGCTGTCGGCGAACGGCAGCGTCGACGAGGCGGTGATGGCCGACGGCCGCGCCGTGCCCGCCGACCTCTTCCTGGCCGCGGCGGGCATCTCCCCGAACGCCGAGCTGGCCAAGGCCTCCGGGTTGGCGGTCAACCGCGGCGTGCTCGTCGACGAGCGCATGCAGACGATGGACCCGTTCATCCTCGCCGCGGGCGACGTGGCCGAGCACGCCGGGCGCGTGCACGGGCTCTGGCCCGTCGCGGTCGAGCAGGCGGAGGTCGCGGCCGACAACGCGGTGGGCGGCGACAAGGCCTACAAGGGCTCCATCCCGTTCACCATGCTCAAGGTCGTCGGCGTCGAGCTCACGTCGGTCGGGCGCTTCGAGGAGCAGTCGGGCGACGAGGTCGTCGCCATCGAGGAGCCGGGCGGCAAGTACCGCAAGCTCGTGATCGAGGACGGCCGCGTGGTCGGCGCGATCCTGCTGGGCTACTCGCAGGAGGTCGCGCCGGTGCGGACCGCCATCAACCGCGGCTTCCACGTCCGTGGCGTCATGGACGCGCTGCGCGCGGGCCGCTGGAACGTGCTCGCCGACCTGTCCGGCGAGCGCCCGCTGCTCGCGGGCGCCCCGACGGGCGCGGCGTAGGCCGCGCCCGTGGCGGCGGTGGCGGCGGGGCCGGGGGCGCTGTGGCGGGGTTGACGTACCCGTCGATCTCGCCGCGGCGCCAGCCCGGACCGGCACGCTCGGGCAACCCGCCGACCCCGAACCGCCGCGCCTCGCCCGAGCGCGGCCGTTCGGCTTCCGGCCTCCGGCGGCGCCGCTCAGCGCCGATCGAGGTCCAGCGAGCAGGAGTTGATGCAGTAGCGCATGCCGCCCGCCTCGCGCGGACCGTCGTCGAACACGTGCCCGAGGTGGCCGCCGCAGCGCCTGCACACCACCTCCGTGCGGCGCATGCCGTTGGAGTCATCCGGGCGCAGCTCGACGGCTTCGGCCAGCCTGGGCTCGGTGAAGCTCGGCCAGCCGGAGCCGGACTCGAACTTGGTGGTCGAGTCGAACAGCTCGTTGCCGCAGCCCATGCAGCGGTAGATGCCGTCGTCGTGGCAGTCCCACAGCGCGCCGGTGAAGGCGCGCTCGGTTCCCCCCTGACGCAGCACCTCGTACTGCTCGGGCGTCAGCTCCTCGCGCCACTCCGCTTCGGTCTTCGAGATCTCGGTCGCCATGCCCGACAGGGTAGGACGAGTGACGCGGCGAAACGCTACGCCGCGATTACACGTGGGCTCACGGCGGCACGGTCGCCGCAGAGCCGAGCCCCAGCCGGTGCGCCACCGCGGCCGCCTCCACGCGGCCGCCGACCGCGAGCTTGGCGAGGATCCGCGACACGTGGACCGAGGCGGTCTTCTCGCTCATGAACAGCGTCTCGCCGATCGCCCGGTTCGTGCGGCCCTCGGCCACGAGCAGGAGGACCTCCAGCTCGCGCGGGGTGAGGCCCAGCCGCGTGGCCGGGGATTCGTCAGGCTCGACGGCGGACGCGTCCGGTTCGTGCAAGTCGATCCGGGCCCGGCGGGCGAGCGCCGCGATGTCGCCCGCGATCAGCGCCGCCCCGGTCGACGTCGCGACCCGGGCGGCCGCGCGCAGCGGCACGGCGGCGCCGGCGCGGTCGCCGCCGGTCACGAGCGCCTCCGCGGCGCGGAAGCGCGCATAGGCGGCCGGGATCGGGAGCGCGATCGCGTCGAACGCGGCGGCCGCCTCCAACCACGGCGCCGCGTCTGCCGGGGCGTCGCCCAGCAGCGTGCGGCGCCGTTGCAGCTCGGCCGCGGCCATTCCGCCCCAGGCGCACGCCTCGTCGAAGCGCGGCCGGGCCTCGGCGCGCTCGCGCAGCCTCGCGGCGGCCTCGTCGAGCACCGGCGCGTAGGCCTCGCCGAGCGCGTGCGCGCGGCCGGCCGCCTCGGCCTCCACGCGCTGGGCCATCCACGCCATCCGCAGCAGCCGGGTCGCCTCGTCGGAGTGCTCGATCCGCGGCGCGGCGCGGCGCAGGAGCTCGCGCGCGTCGGCGAGCCGGTCCTCGCGCACGGCCAGCTCGACCTCCATGTCGGTTCGCGGCTCGATCCACTGCGGCTCGAGCGCGGATCCGCTCAGCCGGCGCAGCGCGGCGAGGTCCTCGCGCAGAGCGGCGAGGTTCCCGGTGAGCAGCGCCAGCCGCGCGCGCATGTCGTGCCAGTAGATGCCCGCGTAGGAGATCGCCTCGCCCGGCACCCGCGTCGGCATCCGCTCCCGGGCCTCCGCGAGGCGCCCGAGCCGCGCGAGGAGGTGCGCCTCCTGGATCATGAGGAAGGCGTCGAAGCTGGTCCGCTCCGGCCGCTTGCGCGCCTCGGCGAGCTCTGCCCGCACGACGTCGAGCGCCTCCTCGGTGTGGCCGGCGAGGTCGAGCACCTCGGACAGGTTGACCGCGGCGCGTCCGCAGTCAGCCGGCGAAGCGACCGCTCGCGCGCGCGCGTACGCCTCGCCCAACGTGGCGATCCCCTGCACCTCGTCACCGAGCCCGGCGCGTGTGAAGCCCAGCGTGTTGAGCGCCCGCACCTCGGTCAGCTCCGCTCCCACGGCGCGCGCCTCGGCGAGCGACTGCGTCACCGTCTCGTGCGCCTGCGCGAAGTCGCCCATCAGCATCTCGACCCTGGCGCGGTCCTCGAGCACCCGTGCCCGCTCGGCGCTCGGCCCGGCCGGCAGCAGCGCGACCGCGCGATCGAAGGCGGCGAAGCTCTCGCCGCCGGAGCCGGCCTGGCGGAGGAAGTGGCCGAGCCGCTGATACAGCAGGGCGGCGCGCAGCGGGGCGGCGTCCTCGTCGAGCGCGGTGAGCGCCTCGCGGATCAGCGCGACCGCGCGCGACCCGATTCCGCGCGCGCCGGCGCAGGTGGCGGCGTGGCGCAGCACCTCCGCGCGGTCCATGCCCGCTCGCTCCTCGGCGTCCGGCACGCGCTGCCACAGCTCGAGCGCGCGCTCGAACTGGCGCTGCGCCTCCTCGTAGGCGTAGACGCGCTTGGCCGCCAGGCCTGCCCGGACGCTCGCGCCGAGCGAGCGGCTGAGCTCGTGCGCCGCGCGCCAGTGGCAGGCAAGCTCGGCGACCGCGGTCGCCTCGGTCACGTCGCCCAGCAGCTCCGGGCGCGCCTCGATCGCCGCGGCGATGCGGGCATGCAGGGCGGTGTCCTCGCCCGGCAGCAGGTCGCCGTGCACCGCCTCGCCGACCAGCGCGTGACGGAACGCGTACATGCCGCCGGCGTCGGTGACCAGCACCTGGTGCGCCACCGCCTCGCGCGCGCCGTCCATCACCTCGGCGGGCGCGAGCTCCGCCACCGCCTCGAGCAGCCCGTGCGTCGCCGGGCGGTCGAGCACGGCGGCGACGCGCACGACGGCCTGCGCCGCGGGCGTGAGCCGCTCGACGCGCGTGAGCAGCGTGTCGCGCAGCGTTTCGGGCAGCAGCCAGCCGTCGCCGTCCTCGCTGGCCGCGAGCAGCTCCTCGGTGTAGAGCGGGTTGCCCTCCGAGCGCTCGTAGAGGCGGTTCGCCAGCTCGACGGGCGCGGGCTCCTGCAGGATGCCCTCGAGCTGCGCGGTCACCTCGCCGCGGTCGAAGCGCTCGAGCGCGAGGCGGTCGACGCCGGCGGCGCGCTCGAGCTCGGCCAGCAGCGGGCGCAGCGGATGGCGCCGGTGCAGCTCGTCCGAGCGGTAGGTGAGCACGAGGCACAGCGGCTCCTCGCGCGCGCTGCGCACTAGGAACGTGATGAAGTCGCGCGTCGAGCCGTCGGCCCAGTGCAGGTCCTCGATCGCCAGCAGGACCGGCGCCGAGCGGCCGAGCCGCGCGAGCAGCGTCAGCATCGCCTCGAACAGGCGGCCCTGGCGCGCGCTCGCCTCCTCGTCCGTGCGGGTGCCGGTGCCGCCGAGCTCGGGCAGCAGCTCGGCCAGCGCATTGCGCGTCGCCGCCGGCAGCGTCCCGGCCTCCTCGCCCGCCAGGCCGCGAGCGATCGGCCGCAGCGCGGCGACGAGCGGCGCGTACGGAATCTGCGCGCCGCCGAGCTCGAGGCACTGGCCGAGCAGGACGCGGGCGCCGCGCGTGCGGGCGCGGGACTCGAACTCGCGCAGCAGGCGGGTCTTGCCCACGCCCGATTCCCCGCCGACGAACGCGAACGCCGGCCGGCCGTCCGCGGCGCGCTCGAGCGCACCGCTCAGGACGTCCAGCTCGGCGCCGCGGCCGACGAAGGTGGCGGATGTGATCCGGGACACGTCCGCCATTGTCGCGCACACCGCTTACGCGGCGGGTGGCTCCCCGAAGAAGCCCGTGATGCGGCGCAGCCTCCCGTCGTCGGTGAGCTGGCCGACGTCGACGCCGGCCACCGCGACCTCGCCCTCGGGCCCGGCGAGGTGCCAGTTGAAGCGAATGTGGCCGTTGTGGGCGTCGATGCCGCTGAGCCGGCTGAACCGGTAGCCGGGGAACTGGACGTGCACGCCGGCGACCATGTCGCTGAGCGCCGCATGGCCCTCGGCCTGCAGGAGCGGGTCCGCGTAGGCGCCGTCGCCGGCCCAGGCCCGCTCGATGTGCTCTGCGCGCTTCGCCGTGTCGGGCTCGTTCCACATGGCGAAGTAGGTGTCGACGGTGGTGGTGATGTGGTCGGTCATGATCGGCAGACTCGCGCCTCGAGGGGAAGCGGGGCAATGACCTCCGAGGTAAGCGACCGCGCCGCTAGGGTCGTCGCGATGAGCGCGATGACGTCCGCCCCGAGCGTTGGGGCGCTGCTGCGCGACTGGCGCCGCCACCGGCGGCTCAGCCAGCTCGACGTGTCGCTGGAGGCCGCCGTGTCGGCGCGTCATCTCTCGTTCGTCGAGACCGGCCGCTCCAAGCCGAGCCGGGAGATGGTCCTGCACCTGGCCGAGCATTTCGACGTGCCGCTGCGCGAGCGCAACGCGCTGCTGCTGGCCGCCGGATACGCGCCCGTGTACGGCGAGCGGCCGCTGGACGCCGCCGCGATGGCGCCCGTCCGCGGCGCGCTCGACAAGATCCTCGCGAGCCACGCGCCCTTCCCGGCCCTGATCGTCGATCGCGGCTGGGACCTGGTCTCGGCCAACGCGCCGGCGCTGACGCTGCTGAGCGACGGCGTCGCGCCGGAGTTGCTCGCCCCGCCGGCAAACTCGATGCGGGTCGCGCTGCACCCGCGGGGGCTCGGGCCGCGGATCGTCAACCTCGGCGAGTACGGCGCCCACCTGCTGACCCGGCTGCAGCGCCAGGTGACGCTGGCTCCGGACCCGGGGATCGCGGCGCTGCTCGAGGAGCTGCGCGGCTACCCCGGCGTGGAGGGGCGCGACGCCGCGCCGGTCGAGCCCGCCGACCTGCTGTTCGCGCCGCTGCGGCTGCGCGCGCGCGGCACTGAGCTGACGCTGTTCGGCACGCTGGCGACGTTCGGCACCGCGCTCGACATCACCGTCGCCGAGCTGGCGATCGAGTCGTTCTTCCCGGCCGATGCGATGACCGACGCCGCCCTGCGCCGGGCTTTCGGCTGAGGCTGAGGAGGTCCTCCTCCTGAGCGGCGCCCGCGCTGGGCGGGCGCCGCCGGGAGGATGGCCCGGCCTGTGGGGAACATGGCCGGGAGGGGAGGACGGTCACCGGCCGCGGAGGGGTGCGGCAGGGTGGTGACCGAGGGCGGGGGAGTCCGTTCCCGGGGCAGCGCGCGGGGGAATGCCGTGCGCTGCAGCCACCCGCGCCGTGGCGGCGGCGAACGGGCGGCGCAGCGAGGCGGCGAGCCGGGCCTGGCTCGCGTCGGCGCGGCGGCTGCGGTCGGATTCGGTTGCGAGGATGAGATGGAGGGAGCCGTGCATGAGGGTCGCCTTTCGGATGGCTTTCTGCGACGTAGTGCCAAGGTACGGCTGAGAGGCGGGTCCCACATCCGCAGATCGCACCCTCTTGGAGGACCCGACCCCTTAGGCCTCGGCCGGCGACCCCTTACACCTGATCCGCTTCGCCCGGCGACTCCTCGGCGAGGATCCGGTAGAGCGCGCGCCGGGTCTCGGCGAGCACCTCCTTGGCCTCCTGCTGCTGGGCCTCGGTGCCGGAGTGGGTGAGCTGGAAGGGCGCCATCCCGATCTGGCGCATGGCGCCCATCAGCTCCCAGGCGCCCTCGCCCATGTCGCCCTTGACGGCGTCCCACGGGTCGGCGAGCTCGTCGCCGCGAGCCTCGACGTGGGCGCGGCCCTCGTCGGTGAGCCCGTAGGCCTTGCGGCCCTCGCCCGGCTCGACGCGGACGAGCCCTTCGTCCTCGAGCTGCTGCAGCGCCGGGTACACCGAGCCGGGGCTCGGCCGCCAGACGCCGTCCGAGCGCTGCTCGATCTCCTGCATGAGCTGATAGCCGTTGCGCGGCTCCTCGGCGAGGAGCACGAGCAGCGCGGCGCGGACGTCGCCGCGGCGGGCGCGCGGCCCGCGCGGCGGGCCGAAGCCGGGGAACCCGGACTGCGGGCCGCCGCGGCCGCCGCGGCGACGCGGCCCCGGCCCGTGGCCGCCGCCGCGCGTCATGCCCAGCCAGCCGAACAGCCGGGGGTCGATTGCGTGATGCGCGTGCATCGCGTGCCTGCTTTCTATCGTAGTACTTACGCGATGCGCTCACGATATATCGTTGCGCAGCTGTGGTGGAGCCTCGGCTCGCTCGTGCTCGTGCTCGGGGCGGCCGCCTGGCACGCCCGGCGGCGCGAGGCGCCGCGGGCCGCGGGCGGGCGGCGCACGGCGCTGGGGTAGCCGCCGGCCGACGCCGCGGGAATGCATCGGGGCGGTGGAGCGTCTGAACTTCACGAGCCGACCTCCGGCCCTTTCCCGGGCTTCGATAGGTTCAGGCGCACGCAATCGATGCAGAGGAGCCGCATGACGGTGGGTGCCGACCAGCGGACGCTGGACGAGCTGTGCGTGAACACGATCCGCACGCTTTCGATGGACGCCGTCCAGCAGGCGAACTCCGGCCATCCCGGGACGCCGATGGCGCTGGCGCCGATCGCGTACGTGCTCTACACACGGGTGATGTGCCACGCGCCCGCGCACCCCGACTGGCCCGGCCGCGACCGCTTCGTGCTCTCCTGCGGGCACGCGTCGATGCTCCTGTACTCGACGCTGTACCTCTCCGGCTACGACGTCGCGCTCGACCAGATCAAGCGCTTCCGCCAACTCGACTCGCCGTGCGCAGGCCATCCGGAGTACGGCCACGTGCCCGGGGTGGAGACGACCACCGGCCCGCTCGGCCAGGGCCTCTCCACCGCCGTCGGGATGGCGCTCGGCGAGCGCATGCTGGCCGCCCGCTTCAACCGCGGCGAGCACACTCCGATCGACAACTTCACCTACTTCGTCGCGTCCGACGGCGACATGGAGGAGGGCATCGCATCCGAGGCCTCCTCGATCGCCGGCCACCTCGGCCTCGGCCGGCTGATCGGCTTCTACGACGACAACCACATCTCGATCGAGGGCGACACCGCGCTGGCGTTCTCCGAGGACGTCGGCGCGCGCTACGAGGCCTACGGCTGGCATGTCCAGAACCTGCACGAGGACATCGGCCACGACCGGATCGGGGCCGCAGTCGATGCGGCGCAGCAGGAGACCGGCCGCCCGAGCCTGATCGTCGTGCGGACGCACATCGCGCCCGGCTCGCCGAACAAGCAGGACACGCACGGCGCGCACGGCTCGCCGCTCGGCGAGGAGGAGATCCGGCTGACCAAGGAGGGCTACGGCTTCCCGAGCCTCGAGCCGTTCTTCGTCCCCGACGAGGCGCTGGAGCATTTTCGCGCGTGCGTCGAGCGCGGCGACGAGCAGCGGGCCGAGTGGCTCGACGCGTTCGCGGCCTACCGCGCCGCGCACGGGCCCGAGGCCGCCGAGCTGGAGCGCTGCCTGGCGGGCGCGCTGCCTGACGGCTTCGGGGCCGGCATCCCGCAGAAGGGCCCGGACGCGGGCATGATCGCCACCCGCAAGGCGTCGCAGGAGGTGATCCAGTGGGCCGCGGGGGAGGTGCCCGAGCTGGTCGGCGGCTCGGCCGACCTCGCCCCCTCCACGCTCACGCTGATCGACGGCGGCGGCGACGTCACGGCGGGCGAGTACGGCGGGCGCAACCTGCACTTCGGCATCCGCGAGCACGCCATGGGCGCGATCGTCAACGGGCTGGTGCTGATGGGGCTGCGCGCCTTCGGCTCGGGCTTCCTCATCTTCAGCGACTACATGAAGGGCTCGATCCGGCTGGCCGCGATCATGCGCATCCCGTCGACGTTCGTCTTCACCCACGACTCGATCGGCCTCGGCGAGGACGGCCCCACGCACCAGCCGATCGAGCAGCTCGTGACGCTGCGCGCGACGCCCAACCTCGACGTGGTGCGGCCCGCCGGCTTCAACGAGACCGCGCTGGCCTGGCGCCACGCCCTGCGCCAGACCGACCGCCCGACCGCGCTGGCGCTCTCGCGCCAGGGCCTGCCGGTGTGGGATCCGGCCGGCGTGTCCGACGACGCGATCGAGCGCGGCGCCTACGTGCTGGAAGACACCGCGGGCGGCGAGCCGCAGGTGGTCCTGATGGGGACCGGATCGGAGGTGCACGTCGCGCATGACGCCGCGAAGCTGCTCGAAGCCGACGGCATCCGGGTACGGCTGGTCTCGATGCCCTGCCTGGACCGCTTCGCCGAGCAGGACCGCCCCTATCGCGATGCGGTGCTGCCGCCCGCGGTCCGTGCGCGCGTCGCGGTCGAGGCGGCCAGCCCGATCGGCTGGCACCGCTGGGTCGGCGACGACGGCGATGTCGTCGCGATGGAGGGCTTCGGCGCCTCCGCGCCCGCGAAGGATCTCTACAAGCACTTCGGGTTCACCGGCGAGGCGGTCGCCGAGCGCGCGCGGGCGGTTCTGGCGAGGCACTCCGAAGGCGCCGGTCAGGAGCATCCCGAGCGCAGCGATGACGAGCGCGCAGCGCGAGGCAGGAAGGCTGTCGGGCGAGACAGGCACGAGGGGGGTACGAACGCAGCATGAGCGTCACCCAGGTCAACGAGCGGCTCGCGGCCCTGACCGCCGCGGGCACCAGCGTCTGGCTCGACCAGATCCGCCGCGGCATGATCGAGAGCGGGGAGCTGGCCCGCATGGTCCAGGAGGACTCCCTGCGCGGCGTCACGTCGAACCCGGCGATCTTCGAGAAGGCGATCCTCGGCTCGCCCGACTACGACGAGGACATCGCCGCGGCCGCGCGCGAGGGGCTCTCCGCGCGCGAGGTCTACCGCCGCCTGGCGGTGCGCGACGTGCAGCTCGCCGCCGACGTGCTGCGCTCCGTCTACGACGACACCGGCGGCTTCGACGGCTACGTCTCGCTCGAGGTCGCCCCGCGCCTGGCGCACGACACCGAGGGGACGCTCGAGCAGGCCCGGCTGTACTGGGGCCTCGTCGACCGCCCGAACCTGATGATCAAGATCCCCGCCACGCCCGCGGGGATCCCGGCGATCCAGACCGCCCTGTACGAGGGCATGAACGTCAACGTCACGCTGCTGTTCGGCGTGGCCGCCTACGAGGACGTGATGCGAGCGTTCATCCGAGCGATGGAGCGCCGGCACGTCGAGGGGCTGCCGCTCGACCGCCACTCCGTCGCCTCCTTCTTCGTCTCGCGCGTGGACTCCGAGGTCGACAAGCGCCTGGCCGCCGCCGGTCGCGAGGACCTGCGGGGCCGCGCCGGGCTGGCCAACGCCCGTGCCGCCTACCAGGCGTTCCAACGCGTGTTCGGCGGCGCGGAGTTCGCCGCGCTGCGAGAGGCCGGCTGCCCGGTCCAGCGCCCGCTGTGGGCCTCGACCGGCGTCAAGAGCCCGGCCTACCCCGACACGCTCTACGTCTACGGCCTGGTCGCGCCGCACACGGTCAACACGATGCCGCTGCCGACGCTGCAGGCGGCGGCCGGCGAGGGCGACGTGACCGGCTCGACCGCCGCCGAGGACCCCGGCGTCGACCTCGCCGCGCTGGCCGGCGCCGGCATCGACCTAGACGACGTGACCGACCAGCTGCTCCGCGACGGCATCGACGCGTTCGTCGTGCCGATGAACAAGCTCCTCTCCGGGATCGAGGCCAAGCGCGAGGCGATCGTCACCGGGCGCCCCGCCTCGTTGGAGGCCGACTTGCCCGACGCGCTCGAGCAGCCGGTCGCCGACCGGCTGCGCCAGGCGGCCGCCGACGCCGTCGTGCGCCGGATCTGGCGCAAGGACGGCACGCTGTGGGCGCCCGCCGGCACGCCGGAGCTCGACGACCGGCTCGGCTGGCTGACGATCGCCGACAAGGTCCTCGACGACCTCCCGGCGATCACCGACTTCGTGCGCGGCGCGCGCGAGGACGGCCTCACCGACGTGGTCCTGCTCGGCATGGGCGGCTCCAGCCTCGCACCCGAGGTCTTCCGCCGCTCAAGCCCGCCGTCGGCGGGCGCGCTGCGCCTGCATGTCCTCGACTCGACCGAGCCGCTGGCGGTGCAGGCCGTCGCCGACGCGGTCGACGTCGCCACCACGCTGTTCGTCGTCTCCTCCAAGTCGGGCGGCACGATCGAGCCCAACGCGCTGCTGGCGTACTTCCGCGGCTTGCAGCCCGATCCGCGCCACTTCGTCGCGATCACCGATCCCGGCACGTCGATGCACCGGCTGGCCGAGGACGAGGGCTTCCGCCACGTCTTCCTCTCGGACCCCGAGATCGGCGGGCGCTACTCCGCGCTTTCGCCGTTCGGCATCGTCCCCGCCGCGCTGGCGGGCGTCGACGTGCAGGCGGTGCTCGAGGGCGCCCAGGTGGCGGCGGAGAACTGCGAGCTGCCCGAGGGCAACTCGGGTCTGTGGCTCGGCGCGGCGCTCGGCGAGCTGGCCCGGCGCGGGCGCGACAAGCTCACGTTCGTCGTCGACCCGCCGCTGAGCTCGTTCGGCATCTGGGCCGAGCAGCTCGTGGCCGAGTCGACCGGCAAGCGCGTGCGGGGGATCCTCCCGATCGCCGACGAGCCGCTGGTGGACGCCTCGGCTTACGGCGACGACCGCGTCTTCGTGCACCTGCGCGACGCCGATGCGCCCGACGCGCGCCACGCCGACGCCGTCCGCGCCCTGGCGGCGGCCGGGCACCCGACGATCACGCTGACCGCCGCAGGCGCCAACGACCTCGGGCGGCTGTTCTTCCTCGCCGAGTTCGCCACCGCGGTCGCCGGCTGGGCGCTGGAGCTCAACCCGTTCGACCAGCCCAACGTGCAGGAGGCCAAGGACAACACCGCCAAGGTGCTCGAGCAGGGCGCACCCCAGGGCCTGCAGGACGGCGCGCTGGACGAGCTGCTCGCGGGCCTCGCCGCCCCCGGGTATCTCGCGATCATGGGCTACCTGCCCTACGACGGCGCGGTCGACACCGCGATCGGCGGCCTGCGCGCGCAGCTGATCGAGCGCTACGGCGTGGCCACCACCTTCGGCTACGGCCCGCGCTTCCTGCACTCCACCGGCCAGTTCCACAAGGGCGGGCCGGCCACCGGGCGCTTCCTCCAGCTCGTCCACGACTCGACCGCGGACCTCGACGTGCCCGGCAAGCCCTACTCGTTACGCACGCTCATCGACGCCCAGGCCGACGGCGACCTGCAGACCCTGCGCGACCACGGCCTGCCGGCCGCGCGCGTGCGGCTGCCGGCCGCCGATCCGGCGGGCGCCATCACCCGACTCCAGGAGCAGCTCCAGTGAAACTCGGCTTCGTCGGCCTCGGCAAGATGGGCGGCAACATGGTCCATCGCATCCACCGCGACTCGGACCACCAGGTCGTCGCGTTCGACTTCTCCTCCGACGCCGTCGCGGCCGCGGAGGGGCATGGCGCGAGCGGCGCCTCCTCGCTGGAGGACCTCGTCGCCAAGCTCGACGCCCCGCGCATGGTGTGGCTCATGGTGCCCGCCGGGGGCGCGACTGAGGAGACCGTCGCCACGCTCGCCGCCCTGCTGGAGGAGGGTGACACGATCGTCGACGGCGGCAACTCCAACTGGCACGACGACGTGCGCCGCGCCTCCGAGCTCGACGCCTCTGGGATCCACTACATCGACGTGGGGACGTCGGGCGGCGTGTGGGGGCTGGAGGTCGGCTACTGCATGATGGTCGGCGGCCACGAGGAATCCGTCGGCCGGCTCGCGCCGATCCTCGACGTGCTCGCCCCGCCCGACGGCTGGCGCCACTTCGGCGACTCGGGCGCGGGCCACTTCGTGAAGATGGTCCACAACGGCGTGGAGTACGGGATCATGCAGGCCTACGCCGAGGGCTTCGAGCTGATGCACAAGTCGAAGTTCCCGATCGAGATGAAGGAGGTCGCGGGCCTCTGGAACCGCGGCTCGGTCGTGCGCTCCTGGCTGTGCGAGCTGGCCGAGAACGCGTTCGCGGCCGAGGGCAACGACCTCGAGGCGCTCAAGGGCCACGTGTCGGACTCCGGCGAGGGGCGCTGGACGATCGTCGACGGCATCGACCTCGACGTCCCGACCCCGGTCATCACCGCCTCGCTCTACGCGCGCTTCTATTCACGCGGCGAGGGCGACTACACCCACCGCGTCCTGGCCGCGCTGCGCAACCAGTTCGGCGGGCACGCGGTCGAGCGGGCGTCCGGGAGCTGAGCGCGGATGGCCGTCGACGCGCTCGCCACGCAGGCCGGCGAGAACCCGCTCGTCGAAGGGCTCGAGCGGCTGCCCGTGCCGCCCACCACGCTGGTCATCTTCGGGGCGACGGGCGACCTCGCGCACCGCAAGCTGCTGCCGGCGCTCTACAACCTCGCCCACGAGGGCGCGCTGCCCGAGCGCTTCAAGCTGGTCGGCGTCGCGCGGCGGGAGAAGGGCGACCACGACTTCCGCGAGGAAGTGCGCGCCTCGATCTGCGAGCACTCGCGTCGCGACACCGACGCGGAGGTGCTCGACGGGCTGCTCGACCACGTCCAGTACATCCCCTCGAACTTCGACGACCCGGAGGGCTACAAGGCGCTGGCCAAGGCGCTCGACGCGCTCGACGAGGAGGCCGGCCTGCCGCTCAACCGCGACTATTACCTCTCGACCGCGCCGGAGTTCTTCCCGATCATCGTCGAGCAGATCAAGGCGGCCGGCCTGCACCGCCACCCCAAGGTCGACGTCCGCTGCATCATCGAGAAGCCGTTCGGCACCGACCTCGGGTCGGCGCGCGCGCTGCAGGCGGTCGTCGCCGACGCGTTCCGCGAGCGCCAGGTGTTCCGCATCGACCACTACCTGGGCAAGGAGACCGTCCAGAACGTGATGGCGTTCCGGTTCGCGAACATGATGTTCGAGCCGATCTGGAACCGGAACTACATCGACCACATCCAGATCACCGGCGCCGAGGACCTCGGGATCGGCACGCGCGCGGGCTACTACGACCAGACAGGTGCGCTGCGCGACCTCGTGCAGAACCACATGCTGCAACTCGTCGCGCTGACCTGCATGGAGCCGCCGGCATCCTTCGAGGCCGACAAGGTGCGCGACGAGAAGGTCAAGGTGCTCACCGCGATCACGCCGCCCGACCCGGCCGACACCGTCCGCGCCCAGTACACGGGCGGCACGTCGGGCGGCGAGGATGCGGTCGGCTACCTGCACGAGGAGGGCGTCCCGGACGCATCGCACACCGAAACCTACGCCGCGCTCAAGCTCGAGGTCCAGAACTGGCGCTGGGCCGGTGTGCCGGTCTACCTGCGCACCGGCAAGCGGCTGGCGCGCAAGGTGACCGAGATCGCCGTGCAGCTCAAGCCGGTGCCGCACCTGGCGTTCCAGTCGCAGGGCTCGGTCGGCGTGCAGCCCAACCAGCTGATCCTCACCGTGCAGCCGAACGAGGGCGTCTCGCTCTCGCTCGGGGCCAAGATCCCCGGCTCGCGCATGCGCATCCGGCCGGTGAACATGGAGTTCCTCTACGGCAGCGCGTTCATGTCGCAGTCGCCGGAGGCCTACGAGCGGCTGATCATGGACGCCATGCGCGGCGACGCGACGCTGTTCACCCGCAACGACGAGGTCGACGCCCAGTGGTCGATCATCGACCCGGTGCTCGAGGCGTGGCGCGGCGCCGACGGCGACGGGTCGCTGCCAAGCTATGAGGCGGGCACCGCGGGGCCGGCGGAGGCCGACGCGCTGATCGGCCCCGAGCACGAGTGGCGGAAGCTCTAGTGGCCCTCCTCGCACGAGGAGGACCACGGCGATGAGCGAGGACGTCTGGAACGCTCGCGACACGACGCCCAGCGCGATCGAGGCGGCGCTCCGAGGCCTGCTCGCCCACCGCTACCAGGAGGACCGCGCGTTCGTCCCGGCGCGGGTGATGAACCTCGTCGTGATCGTCGACCGCGGCTTCCGCGGCGAGGTCGAGAACCGGCTGGGCCGGGTCGGGCGCTACCACCCGTCGCGGCTCGTGATCGCCGCGGTCGACGAGGGCCGCACGCAGCTCGACGCGTGGGCGACCGTGGCCGCGGAGGACACGGTCCACCGTCCGGGCCACATCGCCGTCGGGCGCGAGCGCGTGGAGGTCGACATCGGCCCCAAGCACCTCGAGAGCCTGGACACGATCGTCGACCCGCTGCTGGTGTCCGACCTCGCCACGATGGTGTGGGCGCCGCACGGTCATCGGGCGGGCGTCGACGCGCTGCGCCGCCTGGCCAGCATCGTGCTGATCGATTCCCTGGACGAGCCTCAGGTGGGCGAGGGGCTCGAGCGCGCGGAAGACCTGACCGGTTCGGCCTACGTGGTCGATCTCGCGTGGCTGCGCTCCACCCCGTGGCGCGAGCGGGTGGCCGCCACGTTCGATCCGCCCGCGATGCGCGGCGCGCTCGGCGCGATCGACAAGGTCGTGGTGCGCCACCGGCCGGACTCGACCGCGGCCGGCGTGCTGTTCTGCGGCTGGCTGGCCTCGCGCCTGGGCTGGCGGCCGGCGGCGCTCGCGCGCCGCGGCGAGCAGCTCACCGGGCACTGCCGTGCGCGTCGCGGCGAGGTCGCGCTCGAGCTGCACCCCGAGGAGATGGGGGCGCCCGGGCTGGGCGGCGTCACGATCGAGATGGCCTCGGGCGAGGCGGTGTCGCTCGACCGCGGCCCGGGCGGCCTGCGCGCCGTGCGCCGTGCGCGCGACGGGGTGCAGCAGGCGTGGACGGTGCTGGGCGCCTCGCGCGGCGAGGCCGGCATCCTCGGCGAGGGCGTGCGCCAGGCGCTCCTGCGCGATCCGACGTACAAGCCCGCCCTCCAGGCCGCTAGGGTCCTCGTCGGTTGATGGAGATACGCGTCGTAGAAGACCCCGCCGCGGAGGTCGCCGAGCTCTTCGTCGACGTGGCGTGCGCGGGCGGGCACGTCGCCCTTTCGGGCGGCTCCACCCCCCGGCGCGCGTACGAGCTCGCGGCCGAGCGCGAGCCGGACCTCAGCGCCGCGACGCTGTGGCTCGGGGACGAGCGGATCGTGCCGCACGACGACGAGCGCTCGAACCTGCGCATGGTCCGCGCCGCGCTGACCGACCGGTTGCCCGAGGAGCGCCGGCCGCGGTTGATGGCGGTCGAGACGGCGCTCGGCCACGATGCGGCGGCCGCCGCCTACGAGTCGCTGCTGCGCGAGAACATCGGCAACCACCCGCGGCTCGACCTCGCGCTGATGGGCCTCGGCCCGGACGGCCACACCGCTTCGCTGTTCCCCGGCAAGCCGGCCGTGCAGGCGAACCACCGCTTCGCCGTCGGCGTGGCCGAGGCGGGCATGGAGCCGCTCCTGCCGCGGATGACGCTCACGCTGACGCTGTTCAACACGGCGCGCGAGGTCGTCTTCCTGGTCGCCGGCGCCGACAAGGCGACAGCGGTGCGGCGCGCGTTCGGCACGCCGCCCGACGAGACGGCGCCGGCCGCGCTCGTACGACCAGGCGCGGGGACGCTGACCGTGGTGCTCGACGCGGCGGCCGCCGCGGAGCTCGCGAGCGACGCGGCGAGCGCAGCGATGACGAGCGCCGAGCGAAGCGGTGACGAGGCCTCAGGCCGAGGCAGTCGCGAGGCAGGAAGCTCCATGCGGAGCGGTGGCAAGCGCTCCGGCCGAGGCCGGGGCGAGGCACGATGAGCGACGGTCGCTTCATCGGGATCGACGTCGGCGGCACCAAGATCGCCACCGCCGTGTTGGAGCAGGGGTCCTACGAGACGTTCGACACCGTTCCGACGCGCACGGACGCGAGCGGCGCGCTCGTCGACCAGCTGCTCGAGCAGGTCGAGCGCCACCGCGGCCAGAACGCGCGGGCGGTCGCCGTCGGCCTCCCTTCGGTGATCGAGTTCGCCACCGGGCGCGTGCGTCACACGGTCAACCTGCCGCTGGCGGACCTGCCGCTGCGCACGCTGCTGAGCGAGCGCTGCGGGCTGCCGGTCTTCGTCGACAACGACGCCTCGTGCGCGGCGCTGGCCGAGGCGCAACAGGGCGGAAAGGTCATCTGCGAGAACCTCGTGATGTTCACGATCGGCACCGGCGTCGGCGGCGGGCTGGTCCTCAACGGAAAGCTCTATCGCGGCGCGACCAGCGCCGTCGAGCTGGGGCACACGATGGTCGGCCTGGACCTCGCCGACGGCGCGCCGGCCGATCCGGGCGCGTTCCCCCAGCCCGGCTCGCTGGAAGCGCTCGCATCCGGCCGCGCGCTCGACCGGCTCGCGCTGGAGTCCGCCCGCGCGCATCCCAAGTCGTTCCTCGGCCGCCGCCTGGCCAAGGGCGACGAGATCACCGGCCACGACGCGGTGGACGGCGCGCGCGAGGGCGACGTGCACTGCCAGCACGTGATCCGCGTGCTGGGCGAGCGGCTCGGCATCGGGATCGCGAACGCGATCAACACGTTCGATCCCGACGAGGTGGTGATCGGCGGCGGCGTCTCGCTGGCCGGCGACCTGCTGCTGGTGCCGGCCGAGCGCACCGCGCGCCACCACACCATCCCGGGCGGCGGCCTGCAGACGAAGGTCCGCCTCGCCCGCCACGGCCCGCAGGCCGGCGTGCTGGGCGCTGCGACGGTGGCCGCGCAGGAGTGGGCCAGCGTGGAGCAGGCGGTGTGATGCGGATCGCGTGCGCCTTCGACCACGCCGGGTTCCCGCTCAAGCCGGTGGTGCTCGAGACGCTGATCGCCGGCGGTCACGAGCCGATCGACCTCGGCACGTTCTCGACCGAGCCCGTCGACTACCCCGACACGGCGCGCGCCGCCGCCGACGCCGTGCTGGCCGGCCGAGCCGAGCGCGCCGTCGTGGTCTGCGGCTCCGGCGCCGGGGTGGCGGTGGCCGCGTGCAAGGTCCCGGGCATCCGCGCCGCCACGACGCACGACACCTACACCGCCCACCAGGCGGTCGAGCACGACGACGTCAACGTGCTCTGCCTCGGGGCGCGCGTGGTCGGCCCCGCCTATGCGGCGGAGATCATCGCCGCCTACGCCGCCGCGCGGTTCTCAGGCGAGGAGCGCCACGTGCGCCGGCTGGCGAAGATCGAGGCGATCGAGCACGAGTTCACGGGCGAGGCGTAGCGCGTGGCGGTCGCCGGGGAGCACGAGGGCGAGTACCTCCCGATCGCCGAGCACGGGCTCGTCGGCGATCTCCACACGGTCGCGCTGGTCGGCACCAACGGGACGATCGACTGGTACTGCTGCCCGGCGTTCGACGCGCCCAGCGTGTTCGGCGCGATCCTCGACAATCACGACGGCGGCTTCTACTCGATCCGGCCGACGGGCGACGGGTGGACGTCCAAGCAGCTCTACTTCCCGGACACGAACGTCCTGATCACGCGCTTCTTCACGCCGGGCGGCGTGGGGGAGCTGCAGGACTTCATGCCGATCGAGGATCAGCCGCAGCTGCACCGCCACCGGCTGATCCGGCGCGTGGTCGTGGTGCGGGGGGCGATGGAGTTCCAGATCGAGGTGCAGCCGCGCTTCGACTACGGCCGCGAGGAGCACGAGGTCGAGATGCACCCGCACGGCGTGCTGTTCCGGGCGCCGTCGCTGACTATGGCCTTGGAGGGCGCGATCGCCAAGACGATGGGATCCGAGCGGCGCCTGGAGCGCCGCGGCCAGGGGGTGCGCGCGACGTTCGAGGTCCGCGCCGGCGGCTCGCAGACGTTCGTGCTCGAATGCGTCCCGCAGGACCACATCTGCCGTCCCTATCCGGAGCGCGACACCGCCGCGGCGTTCGAGGCGACCGTCGCGTACTGGCGGCGCTGGCTGGAGCAGTCGCGCTACCGCGGGCGCTGGCGCGAGATGGTGCACCGCTCCGCGCTCACGCTCAAGCTGCTGACCTACGCGCCGACCGGCGCGCTCGTGGCGGCGCCGACCACGTCGCTGCCCGAGCTGCTCGGCGGCGAGCGCAACTGGGACTACCGCTACACGTGGATCCGCGACGCCGCGTTCTCGCTCTACGGCCTGCTGCGGCTCGGCTTCAGCGAGGAGGCGGCCGCGTTCATGAGCTGGCTGACCGACCGCACGCGCGAGTGGAAGGTCGGGCCGTCGGGGCCGCTGCAGATCATGTACGGGATCGACGGGCGCTCCGAGCTGCCCGAGATCGAGCACCCGCACTGGTCGGGCTACCGCGGCTCGGGCCCCGTGCGGATCGGCAACGCGGCCGCCGACCAGCGCCAGCTCGACATCTACGGCGAGCTGATCGACTCGGTCTACCTCTACAACAAGCACGGCGCGCCGATCTTCCACGAGACCTGGGGCAGCCTGCGGCGGATCGTCGACTGGCTGTGCGAGAACTGGGACCAGGCCGACGAGGGCATCTGGGAGACCCGCGGAGGCAAGAAGGACTTCACCTACTCGCGCCTGATGAGCTGGGTGGCGATCGAGCGCGCGATCCGCATCAACCGTGCCCGCGGGCTGCCCGGCGACATCGTCCGCTGGCTCGCCGAGCGCGACCGGATCTACAACCAGATCATGACCAAGGGCTGGAGCTCGGAGCGCAACGCGTTCGTGCAGCACTACGGCTCCGACGTGCTCGACGCGTCGATCCTCCTGATGCCGCTGGTGCTGTTCATCGCCCCGCGCGACCCGCGCTGGCTCTCGACGCTGGACGGCATCGGCGACGAGCTGGTCTCGGACTCGCTCGTCTACCGCTACAACATCGAGGCCTCGCCGGACGGGCTGCACGGCGACGAGGGGACGTTCTCGATGTGCTCGTTCTGGTACGTGGAGGCGTTGACGCGCGCGGGCCGGATCGACGAGGCGCGGCTCGCGTTCGAGAAGATGCTCACGTACGCGAACCACCTCGGGCTGTACTCCGAGGAGATCGGACCGACGGGCGAGGCGCTCGGGAACTTCCCCCAGGCGTTCACCCACCTGGCACTCATCAGCGCCGCCTACAACCTCGACAAGGCGCTCGGATAGGAGACGACTGCATGCAGGTGATCGAGTGCAACGAATGCGGTGAGACGCTCCAGGCCGCCGAGAACGAGGAGCTGGTGCGGATCCTCGGCGCCCACCTCGCGGCCGAGCACGACGTCGAGTCACACGAGGAGGAGCTGACCGAGCTCGTCGAGGCCGAGGCCTACCCGGCGATGGACTCCTGAGGCAGCTCGCGCACGCCGGTCAGATGCGTCGGTGAGAGCGGAGCGAGTACCGGCGCATGGACCCGGCCGGCTGGTCGTGCATCGCGTGCGCCTAGCGATGCACGACCTCCCGCCACCACTCGCCGGTCGCCCAGCCGGGGGCGGCTCGCCCAACGATCGCGAGTGTGGCGCTGACGTCTACGCTCGCGGACGCATGTTCGGCCGGCATCTTCAGGTCCGCGGTGATCAGGATCCAGTCGTCCAGGCGTTGGTCGATGGCGGCCAGCAGGTCGGGGTCTTGAGCGCTGCGCAGCTGCAGTTCGCTCACGTGGGTCGCTCGCCGGCCGCGCCGCTTGAGCTCAGTCGCCAGCCGACCCGGGAGGTTCTCGTCGAGCACGACGGCCCGCCGCGTCACGCGGCGAGGTCGAGCCGCCGCACCTCGTCCCACCAGCGTCGCGCGTCCGCGATTTCACGCTCTGACAGCTCGCTCTACCAGCGCCGGCCCGAGGTCGAAGGCGACGCACTGTTCGGCGACTTGTAGCCGACCGAGCTCTGTCCTGGTACCGTCTTTACTATGCCCCGCCAGGTAAAGAACAGCCGGCGAGGGAGAGGGCGACTCCCGGGGCAGACTCGGATCTCCAGCAAGCATCAGGTGACCATCCCGACGGAAGCCTTCACGGCCGCTGGCCTGAAGCCGGGCGACACCCTCAAGGCCGTGGCCGCCGGCCCAGGGCAGGTGGTGCTGAGCCGCCAGGAAGATCTGCTTGATCAGTACAGCGGGGCTTTGCGCGGCGGCTCGGAGATGCGCCGCATGGTGGAGGACCTGCGAGCCGAGTGGGAGTAGCCCTGCTTGATTCCAGCGTGGTCGTCGGCTTCCTCTTCAGCGATGACGTGTTGCATCCTGCCGCGGACGCGGCGCTGCGCGCGGCGGCGACCCAGCACGCGTTGATCGTCTCGACGGTCACGCTGGCCGAGCTTCTCACCGGCGCCAAGATCGGTCACCATGACGAACCCACCGTTCGTGCGTTCTTCGAGCAGGTCATCAGCGAGCGGGTTGCGGTCGACGAGCCAGTCGTCGAGCGCGCGGCGGAGTTGCGAGCCGCGCGGCGCTCGCTGCGGTTGCCGGACGCGCTGATCCTCGCCACTGGCACCCTCCGTGCCGACGTGGTGCTCA
>Ga0136617_10000741_pt1 | contig 28255 bp, 22 predicted proteins | sample AntDrymUQ3222106_2_FD_129672 | JGI IMG/M metagenome (GOLD analysis project Ga0136617, IMG submission 129672) | Polar desert sand microbial communities from Dry Valleys, Antarctica - metaG UQ322 (21.06) | ecosystem: Environmental > Terrestrial > Soil > Desert | place: Antarctica: Dry Valley...
AAAATCGCAAACCGGAATGTCATTGATTGCGGTAATGGCGGTGATGACGCTTTTTGCGATTGGACTGCTTGCCATTGCGCCGACCGTTCAGCAGGGCGTTCAGCGCGACAAGGAACTCGAATCAATCCGCCGCGGCGAAGAAGTTGCCGACGCTATCAATCAATACGTCACGTTTTACAGGGGAGGGAAACTTCCGAGTTCGATGGACGATTTGCTCGAAGGTCTGCCGCAAGGCACGAAAAAACGCCAGATACTGCGCCCCTCTGCGGCGGTTGACCCGCTTTCGGAAGACGGAAAATGGCGGCTCATCAAACCCGACAGCAAATCCTTTCTCGGCTTTGGTCGGCACGTTCAGATTTATAATAACGGAGTTCTTCCGGCGAGCCCCAGACTGCTCGATATTTATGCGCGTCCGCTCGTTAACATCATCAACACGGAAACCGACAGCGACTTAAAAGAGGCGGACGAAGAAATCGAAGTCCTCACGGAAAGCACGCCTTTTATCGGCGTTGCCAGCCAAAGCCGGAGCACATCAATCATCGCTTACTACGGCATCGAAAATCACAGTAAATGGGTTTTTACCCCGCTTTTTAGAAGCGCGGGAGCGAATGCTGCGAACGGCGGAACACAAACTGGCGGAAGAAACTCCAATAGAAGCAAACCGCCAACTAACACACGATAAAAATTGCTGATTATGCGGTAAAATATCTGCTTGCGAATTTATCGCAAAAGTGAATTTTACTTTGTGATTTTGCCTGTGAATCAAAACAAACGGGCGGCAATTTTAAGAATCACCGCCCGCCGATAAAACCAATTCACAAACTTTTTAGAGACTGAAATTGAAGTTGATAAAGCCCGTTGCTTTTATCGGCTGACCGTCGCGTGTAAAAGGTTTAAACTTCCATTTTCTTATCGCGTCGGTAGCGGCTCTCTGGAGCATTTGCGGTCCGGTCGTTTTCTGCACTTCGGAAACTTTTCCTTGTTCGTCAACTACCACGTCAACCTTCACCACACCCGACATTCTGATAGTTTTTGCCGCCGGCGGATAAGTTGGGTTTACTTTCTGCGTAACATATTCGAGCAATGAACCGACAGCTAGAGATGTATTTGTCTTCGGCAGATTAGCGTTATCCGCCGTTGTCTGCGTGTCGGTCTTGGCTTCATTCGGATTTGTCTTGTTTTCGGCTATCGGCGTTTCAACCGGCTGATTTTTCGGCGGTTCGGAAGAATTGCTCGAATCCGTCTTTGCAATTTCGTCCGGCTTTTTAGTTTCTACTTTCGGCGTGTCTACCGGAACCGGATTCTCGATTTTGGCAACCGATTCGGCGGAAGGCTTAGGATTATTCTGTATAACCGTCTGCGTTTTTGAATTGTCAATCGAAGGATTCGCAACCGGCTTGAAATCCGCGTTAGTCCCAACCGGCTTCGCTGTCGTTATTGTTGTGTTCGGATTCGGTTGCGCGTTATTTTGAGCGACGGGGACAATGTTTGCCGCGCTGGTCGTCGTTCCGTCAACCGCGTTGACGACGACGCTTCTCGAATTGGCTAACTGCTCTCGTGCGTCGGCAATTTCATTTTTCCAGCGGTTGGTATCGAAATCGTCCCGCGCCAGACTGCTTCGCGCATTCGTCGCTTCTTCGAGTAATGCCATTGCATCAGAAGTTTTTGTTTTGTCTTTGCCCACAACCTTTGACTGCGCGACGACCAACTCCAAAGTTTCGCGCATTTTTTCGACATCGGTGATGGCTTCGAGCGGCAGATTGCGGTCTGACACCGAAAGACCGAGTGCGCGGTATCGTTCTAATTGGTTACGCGCTCCTTTGACAACTTGACCCGCAACGGTGAAATAACTCGTGAGATTATTTTGTTTTTTCGTATCTGAAAGTTCTTTGAGAAATTCCTGAGCGCGTTTGTAATCGCTTTGCTCCAGATAAGAATTCATCAGCAAAACATTGATAACGCCGTTGACGGCAGGCTCTTTCGTTTCGCGCCTGATATTTTCCAGCTCGTAAATCGCCGCGTTATAATTCTTGACGGCGATAAAGGCTTTGGCTTTCGCTACGCGCTCGCGCATTACATCGGCGGATGTCTGGGCAAATCCGACAACTGTTAACAAAAAAACCAGCAAAACTGATGTGCAAAACCTTCTGACATTTAGCGGCATTTCGAGTCTCCTTTCCTACCTCGGACTTAAATTCTCCGCAAAGGTCAAAGCGAATAACCTAGAAGGCTCACTTATACGACCTGCAAATAATTCTTATACTATGCTTTCTAAAAAACCAATCCGGGCAAGTTTCCATAAAACTTGCCTTATTACTGCGATAAACTTGTGATGATTTTTCGGCGATATGCGTTTGCAGTATTCTTTATAACATTTTCATCGAGCGTCAACAAGCGTCGGTTAAGCATAACGATTTTCCCGTTGATGATAACCGTGCGCACATCGCTGGCTTTCGTCGCATAAACCAAAGACGAATAAACGTTAAAATAAGGCGTTTGGTGCAAACCGTCGAAATCGACAATCGCAATGTCGGCGCGTTTTCCCGTTTCGATTGAGCCGACCAATTTTTCCAGATGCAAAGCGCGTGCGGCGCGAATCGTCGCCATTTCAAACGCTTGCTCGGCAGTCAAAACTTTCGGGTCGTTTGTAAAAGTTTTGTGAAGTTTCGCCGCCGTGTCCATCTCTTCCCACAAATTTAAATCGTTATTCGATGCCGCGCCGTCCGTTCCTAAACCGACCGGAAAATCCTTCAAAAGCATCTGCGGAATCGGCGCAACGCCTGACGCGAGTTTCATATTCGATTGTGGATTATGCGCCGCGCCAACGCCGCGTTTTTTCAAAATATCAATTTCCGCGTCAGAAATATGAACCGTATGCGCGGCAATCACGCGATTGTTCAGAAAACCGATGCTTTCGAGATATTCGACCGGTCTGAGCTTTTTGGCAGCAAGCGAATCGTCAACTTCTTTTTTTGTTTCGGCGACGTGAATGACGACGGCGGCATTTAATTTATCGGCAAGTTTGCGAATCGCGTTGAGATGTTCGGTTGAAACCGTGTAAGGCGCGTGCGGCGCAAGCGCGGGAACAATCAGCGGGTGATTTTTCCATCTATTAACAAATCTTTCGCTGTAACGCATCGCTTCTTCGTGCGTTTTGTTGTCGGGAACGGGAAAATCAATAATCGTTTCGCCCAACACGCCGCGCACGCCGGCTTTGGCGGTTTCATCCGCGATTGCATCTTCAAAATAATACATATCGCAGTAAGTCGTCGTGCCGCCGCGAATCATTTCCGCGAGTCCGAGCCTTGTGCCGACGCGCACAAAATCTTCCGTGACATTTTTCGCTTCGGCGGGGAAAATATATTTTGTCAGCCATTCCTGCAAATCCAAATCGTCGGAAATACCGCGAAAAAGCGTCATCGGAATGTGCGTGTGCGTATTTATCAAACCGGGAATGACAACTTTATTTGAAGCGTTTATCGTTTGTCCGGCAGTAAATTTTCGCGCGATTTCGCTTGCTGTTCCGACGGCGACAATTTGGCTTTTCTCGACGGCAACCGCGCCGTTTTCAATCAAACGCTTCTCCGCATTCATCGTCACGATTGTTCCGCCGGAAATGATTAAATCAACCGATTTCCGTTGAGCAAGAATTGAGTTTGAAAGAGTTAAAAGAAAAAGAGCGGCGAACAGAATTTGTAGCTTTTGCATAGCTGAATTTACAACGAATCAAAGCGGAAATGCAAAGAAAGTTTATTCTTGTCGAGCGAAATGACATCGAATAAACTTTCTTCAATCTGCAAATTATAGTGCTTTTCCGCTTAAAACACTCAGTAAATCGCTTTGAATTTTGGCGTTACCGGTCAATTTATTGTGAGCTTCGCAAACAAAGGAAATATCTTTTGCGGGTAATGCATTCTGCAAAGCAGCACCGCGGCTCGTTGCCTTAACAAAGTTTGCTCCCAAAAAGGAACGCTGCGTTACAACACTATCGCCGGGCGCGTAAAATATTTTTTTCAACTCTTCATCCGTCACCTTCGTTCCGTCACTGCGTTTGAATGATTCGGGACGAAACAAAGTTTCCCAGCGATTTTTCTTCGCGTCGCGGTAAATCACCACGGCATCGAGCGTCGGTTTGCAGTCCGAGCCTAAAAGGTAAAGTGAAACCGGACTTTTCGCGCCGATATTTGAATCTAATGCTTCTTCCAAACGCTTTGCCCGATTCAGAACCAGCCGAAAATAATCCTTCGCCTGTTTTTGTTCGACTTCGCTAAACTCCTTTGCAAAATTCGGGTCTGAATACGCCGTCCAGCCGTATTTTTCCCACGTCAGCGGATTGTATAAATCAATTTTCAGCGGCTTCAGATTTTCATCAAACGCGCGCATTGTTCCTGCGTGCGGAAGCAACTGGTAAGCAGCGGGAATCGTGAAAACGTCGTATTTCGATAAATCCTGAACAAAAGGTATGTTGATTCGGTTGGCACTGAGCAGACCAAGCCCGTTGATTAAAGAGTTAAGCGCGGAAACCGAGCCTTCGTTTGGTGTCCCGATGAGAAAAATCTTGTTAATACCTTTTGCGCCCGCCCAAGTAGCACGCGGTATGCGCCCGCTGCTCGGCAAATCCACATCACCGTATTTTGCCGCATAACGCGCAATCAGTCCGCCCATCGAATGAGCAATGATATTAAATTTCAAATTCGGCTTTTTAAGTTTCGCCTTTAATTCGTCAAGGCGGCGAACGAGTAGTCTGGCATTCTCAACATTGTCGCGCCGCCAGTCATACGGAAAAACATAATAAGTGTCTTCAAAACCGGTTTCCGTCGGTGCTTCCCATTTGCCTTCCTTGTAACCGCCGGTTGTCTCCAGCGCGTTGGCTAATCTTTCGTAAATTTCCGTTTCAGGTAAGAATGCGAAAAGTTTGACACTGCGCAGAATGTCGCGCGGCACGAGGTTATCACGATTTCCCGCGATATCGGTTGAAATCGGCAGCCGCAAGTCGTCCGTGTTTGAACGCCGGAGACCAAACCAGACGACATCGTTGGTATCTTTGTTGATGAGTTCCGAACCGATGATGCCCGGAATAATAATAACCGGCAGTTTGCCTTTCGGCAGTTGAGGCATAGCGGCAAGTGTCGCCGCCGCTGCCGCCTTCTCTGATTTTTCTGATTTTTCGGACTTGTCAGTCTTTTCAGATTTGTCAGTTTTATCAGTCTTATCTTGAGCCGTCGCCGTTTGAACAAAACCCGCGTGACAAAGAAAAATTGCTGAGAATAAAAGCAAACCCGACAAAATTCGCAAATGTTTTGACCTGAACAAAAATAACATAAAATTTATCAAACCTTCGTAAATATACTGAATAGAAAACTGTAATCGTTCTACCGATAGGTTTTGACGGTGTTTTTCGCAAAATGTTTGTCTTGACTCTTTTATTTAATTTGCCCGTTATCCGAAAGAATCTCGGTTGAAGTCGCCGACACCAGATTATATTCGATGCCGCGCCAGAGGATTTTCCGCGAGAGCAAAGCGCGGAAACAGTTGTAAAAATACAGCGCGGGCGAAATTGTCCAAAGCGTAATCTGCCAAAGGGATTGCCGGTTTAACTCTTTTTCAAAGTCTTTCAAAACTAATTTTACCGCCGTCAAACGCAAGTGAGCTTTGCCCGCGCCAAGCGAAAAAATCACAATTATAAAAACAAATGTCAACCAAAAATGCCAGCCTGAAATAAAAAACAAAAGCAGAACGCCCGACCAAAAAATCGTGGTGAAAAGAAAAGAACCGACGAAAGACGCTTTCCACAAAGTCGGCGCGTAGACGCGCGTGATTTTCATTTGTCGGGTCGTGAATTCGAGAAGCTCGCGCCAGGTGCAGTCTTCAATTGTCGCCGTCAAACACTGCGGCACAAATCGAATCGGCAAATTCGCCGCTTGCATTCGGCGCGTTAAAGCAAAATCATCCGACAAAGTTCCGCGCCATTTTTCGCGCATTTCGAGTTTTTCAAATGTCTCGCGCCGAATCGCCGTCGAGCCGCCCCAGCAAAAATTGTTTTCCTGATTTGCGCCCAAAGCCGATGCAATCGAAGCATTCCAAACCGCGCGAAACTCGGAAGAAAATCCGCCGCGTTTTGAAATGAACCAGCGATAGCCGGTCGCACAGCCGACTTTTTCATCCTGCAAAGGCGCGATTAAATTTTTTAACCAATGCCGGTTCGGTCTCGCATCCGAATCAACAAAAACGAAAATCTCGCTTTTGCCGGAAACTTCTAAAACGGCTTCGCGCAGGTTGTGAACTTTTTGACTCGAATCGGTTGCCTTTCCCGCAACTGCAAATCTCGACTCAACTTTCTTTGCGCCCCGGCGGGAAACTTCTTTAATAATTTTTACCGATTCGTCCGTTTTGTCATCAACCACAAAAATCACTTCGTAATTCGGATAATCCTGCAAAAAAAGCGCGGTTAAATTTTCGCGCAATTCCTGGTCAAGCCCGCGACACGGCACGATTATCGAAGCGAAGGGCGCAAAGTTTGATTCGGGTTTGGCGAGTTCCTGTCTGAAAAACTGTAAATAACCGATGCCGCCGCGCAAGGATTTATAACCGAGAAAAATCAAAACGGCAGCGAAAAAATAGAACACGAATATCATAAATCGGTTTGGATTTGGAGCAGCGGTTTGAGAAATTCGACGGTTCTTTGGGTTGCTCCACGGTTTTTCCGCATCACGTTATAACCGTTGTCAGCCAATGTTTGACGGTATTCCGCGTCTTTCAGTAGATTGGAAATTGATTCGGCAAGACTTTCCGCAACTTGTTTTTCGTCGAGTTTCGGCAGTTGAACGAGTGCTTCCTGTTCTATAAATTCTTTTGTAATCGTTTCAAAATTCGCCGTGTAAAAGCCGGTTACGATTGCTTTTCGGGCAATCGCCGGTTCTAAGATATTCTGTCCGCCGTGCGGAATGAGACTTCCGCCGACAAAAACGATTTCGGCAAGCGGAAACGCCGCGCGAAGTTCGCCGATACTGTCGAGCAAAATTATTTCCGCCGTTTTGTCTCTGTCCGACGGTTTTTCCGAACGCTTTGCCCAATCGAAACTCGAATCTCTTATCAATTTTTCAACTTCGGCGAATCTTTCGGGGTGGCGCGGCGCAATCAACAAGCGCGGCAGATTGACTTCGGAATTTTTCCAAACCGTTTTAAACGCCTGCAAAATCCAATCTTCTTCCGGCGCGTGCGTACTTGCCGCGACGATTAACGGCGCGTCTTCGATAAACCCGAATCTTCGGCGAAACTGCTTCGTCAATTCGCTTTCAGCTTCGTCAAACTGCAAATCATACTTGATATTGCCGGTAACTTTTATTTTGCCGGCGCGAAGTCCGAGTTGGGCGATGCGTTTTGCGTCTTTGTTTCCCTGCATCAACGCCAAGTCAACATAGTGCAAAACCCACTGCATAAATTTTCTGATACGAAGATAGCGATTGACTGATTTTTCGGAAAGTCGCCCGTTGATGATAGCGATTTTTGCTCCGCTTTGACGCGCTTCGCGCAAAAAGTTAAACCAGAGTTCGGTTTCCATCAGCAAAACGACCGACGGCTCGATTTGCTGCAAAGCGCGCCGCACGGTAAATTTCCAATCAAGCGGGAAATAAAAAACAAGTTCCGCGTCTTCAGCGAAAATTTCCCTGGCGAGTTTCTGACCTGTGTTGGTCGTGGTAGAAACGACCAGCCGATATTCCGGGAAGTTTTTGAGAATTTCCTTGACGAGCGGACGAGCGGCTTGTGTTTCGCCGACCGAAACGCAGTGCAGCCACAAAACGGGTTTTTCGTTTTGCCTGAATTCGGGCAAACGTCCCAGTCTCTGCCCGATGCCCGCTGCATATTTTCCCTTTCGCATCCAGTCAAAAAGAAAGCGCGGAAGCAGCAGCAAGTAGCCGATTGTTAAAAGGAAACTGTATAGGAAGAACATTGTAAGTCGAGAGTCGAGAGTCGAGAGTCGAGAGAAAATCCTTTCATTCTCGACTCTCAATACTCGATTCTATTTTACTCTTTCGATATATTTTGCTTCGGTCGGATTGACGCGGATGCGCTCGCCTTCGACGATGAAGGGCGGAACGGTAATCGCCACGCCGTTTTCCAATGTTGCGGGTTTGTTTGAATTTGAAACGGTTGCACCCTTTAAAACCGGGTCGGTTCGCGTTACGAGAAGCTCCATCGAATCGGGCAGCTTCACGCCCATCGGCGAGCCGTCGTAGAATTCGACCTCGATTTTCAAGCCCGGCATCAGCCACTGCGCCGCATCGCCCAAATCGTCCGCCGACATAGCGATTTGCTCGTAAGTTTCCGCATTCATAAAATGATGCTGTGAGCCGTCCGAATAAAGATAATCCATATTGTGCTGTTCGAGCGAGGCTTTGACCAGCGTGTCGTTTGAGCGAAAGCGGTGCTCGAACGAGCTTCCGGTTATCAAATTTCTGAGCCGCGCCTGCACCATCGCGCGAAGGTTGCCGGGCGTATGATGCCGAAATTCCATCACCCTGCACGGCGCGCCTTCAAAAACTATTACCATTCCTTTACGCATATCGTTTGCCGAAAGTGCCATAAAATTGTTTAATCTCCGTGTAATAAAAATTGTTTGATTTAATAAAGTTTCTAGTTTAATTTTTGCCGTGCGGCTTTGTCTAGTCGCTCTAAAAAACCGGATGAAAATTTCAATCGTCATTCCCGCTTTCAACGAAGAAAATTATCTGCCCGCGACGCTCGAAAACATCGGCGCGGCTCTGGCAAACGCCGGTTTTGAGTCGGAAACGATTGTCGTTGACAACGAAAGCACCGATAACACAAAGCAAATTGCGGAAAATTTCGGCGCGAAGGTTTTAACGGAAAGCGACCACAACATCGGAAAGGTCAGAAATACCGGCGCGAAAAACGCAGTCGGCGACGTTTTGATTTTTGTCGACGCGGACACGATTGTTCCCGCTTCGTTATTTCAGAAAATCGCGGTTGTTATGGAAGACGAAAGATGTTTCGGCGGCGCGGTGGCAGTTGATTTTGAACCGTTTAAGCGCAAATGGATGAAGTATTATTTGCGAGGCGGTGAGCTTTGGCAAACCGTTTTTAATTGGAAGCTAGGCGCAACGCAGTTCTGTCGCAAGTCGGTTTTCCAGACAATCGGTGGTTATGATGAAACAATTTTTATGAGCGAGGACGTGCAATTTTATCGGCGGTTGACAAAATACGCTAAACAAAAAGACGGTTATTTATTTTTCGTCGAAGAACCGCGTGTAACGACTTCCGCCCGCCGGTTCGACAAAATGAGCGTCTGGAAAACGCTTCTTCTGACTAATCCCTTATTCTTTGTGCTGACTTCCAGAAGAAAGAGGTTTTGGAAGGATTGGTATGAAAAGGCGGTTCGATAATAACGGATAACCGATAGTGGTTAATGGATAATTTAAGACCTGACACTATCCGCTAACCACTATCGGTTATCCGTTATTTCTACTTTTCTCTTTCGTGATCCGACATTACATCTTCCATTAGCGGCGTTGAATCGTCGCCATTCTCCGGCGCGTAATAATTGTATGTATAACCATAACCGTAATAACCGTATTCAACGGAGTTTGATTTGATACCGTTTAGGACAACGCCGTAAATCCGTGCGCCGATATTGCCCAGACGCTGTTTAAATCGGCGCATCAGGTGAACCGAACTTTTACCAGCCATTGCAACCAGAACAACTCCGTCAACCAATGTCGAAAGAATTGCCGCGTCGGTAAAGGAGATTGCCGGCGGCGAGTCAATAATAACGTGCTGGAAGTTGCCTTTTAAGAACTGCAAAAGATTTTTCATCTCGTTTGAACTCAGCAGTTCAGCCGGATTCGGCGGAATCGGACCGCTAGTGACGAATTTTAATCTCGGCAAATTCGGAAAAGATTTGAGCAGATTTTCCGTATTTCGGTCGCCCGAAAGATAATTCGTCAAACCGGTGAGGTTGTCCAGACCAAAATGGTTGTGCAGGCGCGGACGACGCAAGTCGCAGTCAACGATGACCACATCCGCACCCGATTGCGCCAGCGTAATCGCCGTGTTGATAGCGGTGGTCGTTTTACCTTCGGCGGGTTGCGAAGAAGTTATCAAAATCGTCTGCGGTGGTTTCCCGGCAGAAGAAAACAGCAATGACGTACGCAAATGGCGATAGGCTTCGGCGACCGCCGAACGGTTGTCTTCGAGCGCAGTCAAAGCTACGGAACTATTTGCGTTGCCGTTTGCCGCAGTTAAACTCATTTTACGTTTGTCGGTCGCGCTTTGATACGGAATCAATGCCAGCGTCGGCAGTCCGAGTTGTCTGCCGATGTCGTCGGATGATTTGATTGAATCATCCAGATAATCGAGCAGAAAAGCCAGACCGATACCCGCTACCAGCGAAAGCAGAAATCCGATAAAAATGTTTCTTGTTCTATTGGGTCCGATTGGTAAAGTCGGCTTTTGAGCCGAAGACGTGACTTTCAGATTTTCCGGTCTGCTGCTGGCAACTGCCAGTTCCTGTTCTTTTTGTCTTTGGGTGTAGCTATCGAGCAATTGACGATTTGTTTCAATTTCTCTGGTCAATGTTGTCAGACGGGTTTCCGCAATTCCTGCCCGATTAGCCGATGAAAGCTCCGCGTTAAAGGCAGCTTGAAGCTGCGCTTCATTTTTTCGTGCTGATTCAAGCTGCGCTTTCTTTCCGGTCAAAACTTCTCTTGCCACATCTGTTTTAACTCTTTCTTCTTCTTGGGCAGTGCTTTTGGAGTTTTCTACCTGTATTTTCTGCAGAAGTTCCCGACGCTCTTTGATTTCCTCATTTAATACAACAACTTCTTTAAATTCCTCTGTATAACGGACAAGAAGCTGAGCTTTTTTGACATTTAAGTTTTGAATTTCTCCGGTAAGTTGTTGAATGCGGTCCTCATTCTTCGCCTTTCGAGCAGCGATTGATGCACGCATCACTTGAATTGCTTGATTATCTCCGAGAACGGCAAAAATTTCGCCCTTAGAATTAGCATCTATTGCCGCCGCCAAATCTGTCTCGATAGTCCTTCGCTTTTCTTTTGCCGCCAGCAGTTGTCCGCTGACGCCCGTGAGTTTGCCGGCATTAAATGATTGACCTTCCGCTCCGGTCAGCGGCAGGTTGGCGTTAATTTGTTCGACGATGAGTTGTCTCGACTGTAAATCAATAGTGCCCTTCAACCCTTCAATTGATGTTCTTAAATCTTCCAGATTCCTTTTCGCGCCCACCGTTTCGCGGTCAATATCCTGTTCAATAAAAACTTTCGTAACCTCATTAGCAAGTATTGCCGCTAAATCCGGACTGGTACTTTTTACACTGATGTTAACGAGATTTGTACGCTCCTCTTGTTCGACCGACAAATTACCTAGAAAAACACTTGCATATCGGTCGGCGCGTTCTTTTTCTTCAGGTGTCAGTCTTGCTTGTTCGACGTTAATCGTTTCGTCGGTGGTTTCAGTCAAAATCGGCAGAGAGGCTTCTTTATTCTGAGAATCCTTTTCACTTGAAAACATCGAACGGAAAGTCGAAATGAAGTCTTTGTTTTGTCCGCCCAGTAAGTTCGGCTCACGGTGCAGATTCAGGCGGACTACCACATCACGCATTAAATCGGGATTTTTAAGAAGCAGCAACTGCGTGGAGTAATAATTTGCGTCATTGCCGAAGTTGATATTGATCTCTTTTGTCTGTTTCGCCTTGCGCGGTTCGATTATCATTACCGTTTTCGCCTGAAAAATCAAAGGCTGGCGATACATATAAAACGCAACGACGGCGGTTGTCAGAATTGTCAATGCGACGATTATCGGCAGACGTTTATAAACGACGTTGATATACTCACGGGTCGAACGTTTATCATCAAACGAATCGTCATCGCTCATCGGCGAGTATCTTCCCGGATAATCGTGATTAGTAGCTTGTAAATCGTTGGCTGTCGGAAGAGGCAGCAATCTATCATCTTTTGTCATACTTCTTTTTATTAAAACCTTTTATTATTACGCTTTATATATTGTGTTTTGCCAAAATTTTGTGCAAAGAAAACCTTTTTTATATCACAGTCAACGATAAATTTCAGGTCTGAGGACATCAGACCGCGGCATTTGTTTCGGAAACACTTGTAAAATATACATTTTTTCCGATTTCAAAGCAAAGAATCGGGCGCGTCCGCATTATTCCGCTTTTGTTTCTATCAAGACGAAACTGGTATAATTGTCTTATATAAAAAATTTATTTTAACTTTTTATTTATTAAACAAATATGATTGGAATTTCCGAAAAAGAAGAAATCTCTCAAACCGAACAATCAAACTGCGACTTTGATTTGGGAATCGTCGGCTTCAAGTATTCAGACCTCTTTGATGCAAAAAAACTCAAAGAGATTGCTGAAAAGTTCTATGATGAAGTCAAAAAAGAAAACCCGATTCTGCACGATGCTTTAATTAAATATATTGAAAATCGGGGCGCGGGCTACGAACCGAAAGTACAGTCAAAAATTTTGACCGATTCCGCCCCGTATTTATCCGAATTCGTTGCCGGAATGTTCGGCATCAGCGGCGAGCGCGAAGAGCTAAAACGTAAAATTGGCGAGCAAAATCCGCTTTGGACGTATAAATTTTTCGTTCAACGCCGCGCGATAAAGAAATTCACGGCGGAAAATCTGGTTGATTTCAATGAAGCTGAATTGACGCAGGCATTAGAGGAATTCAAGTATGCCGCGTTTGACCAGACTCTGATTTACGATGAAGAACTTGCCGTCGCTTTTATCACCCAAAAGCTGACCGAAGCCGAAGAAGCGTTGACAAAGAATTTGGAAGTTACCGCCGAAATCCGGGACACGCTGTATAAAATTAACACGGCGTACGATAAGTTAAAAGACAAAACTTTCGGCAAAGTCTTTTCTCGTTTCGTTCTCGAAGCGGAGGAAACGGGCGAGCTTTTGCAAGTCAAAGCGGTGCTGCATCTTCTTGAAGTGTGGTCGGCGATTCAATTTTTTCAGAAAAAAAAACGCTGGTACAGTTTCAAAACTCCGCATGGACTCGATTATCAAAATCTCGTTCATTTGATTCACCCGAGAGGGGAAGTTCCCGAATTGCTGCGCGGCGCGGACGAAGAAATGCGGCGGCGCGACGGTTTTAAATTAACCGACGAAAGAGGCACGATGCGCGACGCGCTTTACGAAGTTGATTACTGTTTGATTTGCCACGAGCGCGAAAAGGATTCCTGCTCGACAGGGCTTCACGAAAAGGACGGCAGCGCGAAACGAAATCCGCTCGGCATCAAACTCGAAGGCTGTCCGCTCGATGAAAAAATCTCGGAAATGCACTTGTTGAAAAGACACGGCGATTCGATTGGGTCGCTTGCGCTCGTGACGATTGATAATCCGATGTGCGCCGGAACGGGACACCGGATTTGCAACGATTGTATGAAAGGCTGCATTTTCCAAAAACAAGAGCCGGTGAATATTCCGCTTGCCGAAACAGCGACATTGACCGATGTTCTGAATTTGCCATACGGTTTTGAAATTTATTCGCTTCTGACGCGCTGGAATCCTTTGAATGCCAAACGACCTTACACTTTGCCGTATAACGGAAAAAATGTTCTCGTCGTCGGCTTAGGTCCGGCGGGTTACACGCTCGCGCACTATCTTCTGAATGAAGGTTTCGGCGTGGTCGGCGTGGACGGTTTGAAAATCGAGCCGCTCCCCGAAGATTGGACGGGCAAAAACGGCAAGTCGTGTCCGAAACCGATTAAATACGTCGAAGAAATTACCGACGATTTGGACGAACGTATTCTGTCAGGTTTCGGCGGTGTTTCCGAATATGGAATTACGGTGCGCTGGGACAAAAATTTTCTCACGATGCTTCAACTGATGTTGACGCGCCGCAAGCGTTTTCGAGCTTACGGCGGCGTTCGTTTCGGCGGAACTTTTACGATTGAAGACGCTTGGGAATTCGGCTTTGACCATATTGCGATTGCGACGGGCGCGGGTCGTCCGACGATTGTTAAAATGAAAAACAATTTGATTCGCGGCATTCGCCAGGCGTCGGATTTTCTGATGGCTCTGCAGTTGAACGGCGCGTTCAAAAAAGACACGCTTTCAAATCTACAGGTGCGGCTGCCGGCAATCGTTATCGGCGGCGGTTTGACGGGAGTTGACACTTCGACTGAAATTTTCGCTTATTATCCGGTTCAGGTCGAAAAGATGCTCGGGCAGTTCGAGCAAATTACGGCGGAATTCGGTGAAGAGGAAAGTTGGGCGCGATTTGATGAAGAAGAAGTGCGCGTGATGCAGGAATTTCTCGAACACGGACGGGCGATTCGCGCCGAAAGGGAACGCGCCGACGAAGCGGGCGAAGAACCGAATTTCGTTCCGCTGGTGCAGAGTTGGGGCGGCGTGTCGCTGGTTTATCGAAAGCGTCTTCAGGATTCGCCCGCTTATCGTCTGAATCACGAAGAAGTTCAAAAGGCACTCGAAGAAGGCATCAATTTTGTCGAATGTATGAATCCGACCGAAGCCGTTCCCGATGAACACGGCGCGGTCGAAGCATTGATTTTTGAGCGTTTGAATTATGTCGCCGAAACCGGAAAGTTTGAAGGAACCGGCGAATCGGTTGAGTTTCCCGCCAGAACCGTCTGCGTGGCGGCTGGAACTTCGCCGAATGTAATTTATGAAAAGGAAAAACCCGGCACGTTCAAACTCGATGAATGGCGACAGTTTTTCGAGCCGCACGAAGTTGTCAAAAACGGCGACGGAAAATTTCACGCCGTCGAATCGAAACAAGGATTTTTTACGTCATATTCGACGGACGAAAAGTTTATTTCCTACTACGGCGATAATCATCCGCGCTACGCGGGCAACGTTGTCAAAGCGATGGCTTCGGCAAAACACGGTTACGAAAAAGTCGTCGAAATTTTCGCCGATGAGTTTGCGACGCGCGGCAGCTTGCCGCAAATCGAGCGCGATAAAATCTTCGATAATCTTGAAAAAACTCTCGATGAACAGCTTCGTGCTTACGTCGTCCGGGTCGAACGCTTAACACCGACGATTATTGATGTCGTCGTCAAAGCACCGCTTCAGGCGAGAAAGTTTGAACCGGGACAATTTTATCGTTTGCAAAATTTCGAAACCAGTGCGCCGACAATCGAAGGAACGCGGCTGATGATGGAAGGTTTGGCTTTAACCGGCGCGTGGGTTGACGAGGAAAAAGGTTTGCTTTCGATGATTGTTCTGGAAATGGGCACGTCGTCGCGGCTCTGTTCTTTGCTCAAAGAAGGCGAAGAAGTCAGCGTGATGGGACCGACCGGAACACCGACGGAAATTCCCGCGGGCGAAACGATTCTGCTTGCGGGCGGCGGTCTCGGAAACGCGGTTCTGTTCTCGATTGCCAAGGCTTTGGGCGAAAATAAAAATCACGTTATTTATTTTGCGGGCTACAAAAACGGCGCGGATTTGTTCAAGCGTGAAGAAATTGAAAACGTCACCGACAAGGTTATCTGGGCGACGGATTTCGGCGACGAGATTCAGCCGAACAGACCGCAGGACGCGCATTTTCGCGGCAACATCGTCCAGGCGATGATTGCCTACGCCGAAGGAAAACTCGGCGAGAAGAATGTGGATTTAAGAGACGTTGACCGCATCATCGCTATCGGTTCAGACCGAATGATGAACGGTGTCAAAGAAGCCAGACATACATCTCTAAAACCGTATTTGAAGGAAGAACACACGGCAATCGGTTCAATCAACAGCCCGATGCAATGTATGATGAAGGAAGTCTGCGCCCAATGTCTGCAACGCCACGTCAACCCGCACACGGGCGAAGAGTTTTTCGTCTTTTCGTGTTTCAATCAAGACCAGAATCTCGATTTTGTAGATTTCAAAAATCTAAACGACCGACTTCGAGCAAATTCGATTCAAGAAAAACTGACGAATATGTGGCTTGATAAGATTTTTAAGGCAGTATAAACTCACAAAAATAATTGTGAGCGAGATAATTACAGTAACTGGATTTCACGGGACATCTTCAAATAATGTGGAGAAAATTCTCTCTGAAGGATTCAAGCCAAGCGGAAACGAGTATGATTGGCTTGGAGATGGGGTTTATTTTTTTCAGGATGCGCCCGAACGGGCTTGGGAATGGGCAAGAAAAATACATAAAGGAAATGGAGTGGTAATTGGAGCCAACATAAAATTGGAAGATTGTATTGACTTATTAGACATACGTTGGACAGGCGTTTTAAGTGAAATGTATGATGCGTTTTTGAAGAAAGTAAAACTTATGGATATAAAAATGCCAAACCAAACTGTCGGAGCTCATCGGTTGGATAGACTTGTGATCAACTACGCAGTTGGTTTTCTTGCTGAACGAAGTATGAATATTCGTTGTGTAAGAGGTGCTTTTATTGAGGGAAAACCTATTTTTCCTGATTCGGCAATTTTTGATCGAGCGCATGTGCAAATTGCGGTTCGTGATATTATGTTGATTGAGAAAACTTGGGTTGAGCCATTCGGAGGTAGAAATGTCATTGAACCCTGAAAAAGTTACAAATGAAATTCGTAATCATTTCGGCTCTGTTTCGGAGTCAGAATTCAAAGAGAATATTGAGAAGTTCTGTTTGGAAACTTTGGAGGAAGAAAATATGGAAGGTATTGAAAAGTATCAAGAAGCAGAAACAGGACAATTATTACTTTTTCGTCCGCAATCTATTTTATCTTCGACATCGTTACATCTTGATGCCTACCTCGCTTGTGCATTGACCGGATTGAGTGAAGAACAACGTCAATTAATGTTTCATCTATCTGATATTGTAGCGATTGTCTGTGATGGATTCGATATTAATTTATATGAGCCGAGAAAAAAAACAGACCCTGTTCACAATACTAATGTTTCAGACACAGATGTTTTCAATATTGACCGCGAGAGAGTTTTGCAATCGGATTTATTAATTCATCTTTGTCATTATCCAAGCACTGGTGCAGGAGAAGAGTTGGCTTTTGCTTATGATGCGATGGTTCCAATTATTTTGATCTCTCACAGCAACACTCGTGTTAGCAGAATGATAACCGGAATACCAGGATTTAAGTTAGAAATTAAATATACTGAGCCGGAAGAAATGCGACACCAATTACGCGAATCTTTGCTTAAAATACGCCCGGTTTTAGAAGAAAGAAAAGTAGCATTTTCAAAATATCAAGCAAATATTGTAGGTGAACGAATTCGTTCTTTGAGAGAAGAGTTAGGATTAACCAGAGAAGAGGTAGCGGGGAACCTGTTGCCACCACTTGATGCTGAAGACTTAAGGCAACTTGAGGAATCTGTAGATAAAGTTTCCAATCCTAGTTTAGCTAAATTAAGACAAATAGCTGTAGTTCTAAAAACGACAGTTGCAGATATTGTTGAACCGAGTGTAAGTGACCTCGTTATTTCTAAACTTCAAGAACTTTTAACTCAAAATATGGCAGCTCGGGGAGGAATATTTATGCCGGAAGATCAAAGAAGAATTCTTCGTCGAACTTTGCTACATATGATTGAAGTGCTTGATAGAGAATAATGATGTTCAAATTACCAAATCCTGAACAAACAGCAAATAAATTGTTGGAGCAAACCGGACAAACTTCTCCACCTGTTAAATTGGAGGATGTAGTTTCACTTTGGGCAGAGTTAAACTTGGAGTTTGATGACATTAAGCATGAGGGCTACTTCATAAATTTAGGAGGATTTGGCAAAGAGATAATTGTTCGTTCCACTGCTCCTCTCACAAGACAACGCTTTACTATTGCTCATGAAATTGGACATCTGATTTTGCAGGAACACCAAATTGTCTTTGATGGTTGCATCTCTTTTCGTCGTGAGGAAGGAGGAAACAATTTTGTAGAAAAATGGTGTGATAGCTTTGCAGTTGCTTTACTAATGCCGCAGAAATGGATTTTGCGAGATATTAGACAAAAGAAAATTAAAGGTTTAGTCCGATCTCTTTTAGACCTGCCAGATATTTATAAGGTTTCCAATACTGCTTTCCGTAGGAGAGTTTCAGAAATTACTCCTTTGAGTATCTTTGATGTAAAGCAGACGAACAGAAACTTATTTATAGAAAGAATTATTGAAAAGAAATATGAATCGAGAGCAGTCAAAAAATTTTATCTAGGACAAACAATAGAAGAGTTATTACCAAATTTAGAATATTCAATAGAACCAATTAAACATATTCACTCTAAAACACGAATGCTTTCCATTTATAGTCTAACAAAAAATGATCTGGGTATTCATAGATGGACAATATGCATTCTCCCCAATTCTTCAAAATAAAAAACATCTCTGGAGCTTGTTGATTTCAAAAACTTGAGTGATAGACTTCGCGCAAATTCGATTCAGGAAAAATTATCGAATATGTGGCTCGATAAAATTTTCAAGGATAAAATAAATTTATGACTGAGAAACTCAGCAAGGAACGCTTGAGAAAAATTGAAGAACTTTTTCGCAATCCGCCACCGAACAGCAAAACCGCCGAGGCGCAAGAATTCGGTGTTGATTTATCTTTACTATTTCGCTGGCTTAAACTTTCACCGCAAGAAAGAATTGAAGAAGCGCGAAACAAAATGATTTTTCTTGATGAAGTAAAAAAACAAGGCGAAATGGCTCGTAGTAAAAAGTGAAACATATCGAACCGCCGTTAAAATCTTTGATTGAAAATAAAGTTGAATTTGTGATTATCGGTGGCGTTGCGATTATCGCTCACGGCGTTCCGTATGCGACCTTCGATTTGGACTTTTGTTATGCCAGATCACTCGAAAATTTAAAAAAGATTGTTGCCGCGCTCGCTCCCTTTAAGCCGCGCTTGCGTGGCTTTCCAACAAATTTACCTTTTACTTGGGACGAGAGGACTTTGCAAAACGGAACAAACTTTACGCTTGAAACCGACATCGGCGATATTGATTTGCTCGGTGAAGTTGCCGGTGTCGGTTCTTACGCAGAGGTTTTTGCAAATTCGACGAAGTTAAAACTTTTCGATGACGACGTGCGCGTTTTGTCGCTTGACGATTTGATAAAAGCAAAAAGGGCGGCTGGTCGCCCAAAAGATTTGTTTGTTCTGCCTCAGCTCGAAACCTTACAAGAAGTATTAAAAAAGACAGACGAAGAATAATTTCCGATGACGCGAGAAGAAGACATTCAACTGAAAACCATCGAGACGGCGACACCGAAGATGTCGGAAGAAGACCGCGATTTGGGTTTCGGGTCGAAGGTGGCGACCGAAAGCCGTCTGCGTTTTCTGAACCGTGACGGCACGTTTAATGTGCGGCGCACGGGAATCGGGCAATTCTCCACGCTCAATCTTTATCACTTTTTGCTGACGATGAGCTGGGCGCAGTTTTTGGGTCTTGTTCTGGTTTTGTATTTCTTGAGCAACATAATTTTCGGCTTGCTTTATTCGTCTTTGGGCGCGGAATATCTGGTTGATACTTCGAGCAAGCCGACGGAAAACATTTTCCTGCGCGGGTTTTTCTTTAGCGTTCAGACATTTGCGACCATCGGTTACGGCACGATTCATCCGGTCGGTATTGTTCCCAATCTGCTCGTTACCATCGAATCTTATTACAGTATGATTGCTACCGCGCTGATTACAGGTTTGGTTTTCGCCAGATTTTCGCGTCCGACGGCGAAGGTTATTTTTAGCGAAACGGCGGTTATCGCGCCTTATCGAAACAGCTCGGGTTTTATGTTTCGAGTTGTCAACAGCCGAAAAAATCAGCTTATCGAAGTCCAGGCGCAGGTTTTATTTACCCGTTTTGTCGAGAAGGACGGAACGACGATTCGCATGTTTGATTTGCTCAAACTCGAACGCGAAAGAGTTTCGTTTCTGCCGCTCGCCTGGACGATTGTTCACCCGGTTGACGAGCAATCGCCGATGTTCGGTTTGACCGAAGAAGATTTTGAAAAATCCGATGTTGAAATTCTTGTTATCCTCTCGGCGATGGACGAAACTTTTGCGCAGACGGTTCACACGCGCTCGTCTTATAAATTAAAAGAGATAAAGTTCGGCTACAAATTTGCGAGCCTCTACAACGACATCGAGACGGGCGAGCCGATTTCGATTGATATTCGCAAACTTTCACAAGTTGAAAAGATTTGACTTCCGAACGACCGTCAAACTGACATTTAAATTGAAAAGGGGTGATTAACTCGAATAGCTAATCACCCCTTTTTCTTTTTCTCCTGTTTCGTTTTTAGTTTCTCCCGCAGGCGAAACCGGAAACGATCGACATCTGTTTTGAAACAAGTGCTGCCAATTGAATCACTACCGTCAAAACGTAGTAACCCTGGCGCGATTCCGCGATTTCGATTGATTGATGGTAAAGGTTTGACCTCCGGCTGTGATGGTTCCGCTTCTCGCTAAACCTTTGTTAGAAGCAATCGAGAAACTAACCGATCCGCTTCCGCTTCTGTTTGCTCCACCGTTAATGGTAATCCAATTAACATTGCTGACAACCGTCCACGAACAGCCTGTGCCGGAATTGATATTCAGGCTGCCACTCTCGCTGGTAGGTCCAAAGTTGGCACTTGGAGATGAAAGCGAAAATGTACAACTGGGAGTTTGACTGCCTTGAGTGACTGTAAAGGGTTGTCCGGCGATTGTTATTGTTCCGCTTCTCTCCGCGCCTGAATTGTATCCAGCCTTAAATCGGACTATTCCGTCACCGGTTCCCATACTTCCGTCCGTAACGGTTAGCCATGATTCATCGGAACTTGTCGCCGTCCAGGCACAAGCAGCACTGGTTGCAACATTTGTGCTTTTTGTATCATCACCAAAATAAGAAATGTATTGACTTGAAGATGAAAGCAAGTAGTTGCAAACAGGTTGAATAAATTCAACTTTGACAATAAGGCTTTCGGGCGTTGTGCTTACCTTGTCTTCCACCGTAATTTTTATTCCGCTTTCGCTGTCGATGAAAGGTGGTTGTCCAATCAAAAGCAGCGCATCACTGGTGTCTGGTGTAGCCGGAGTCATATCCAAAAGCTGTGTTTCATCAAAATTTTTGCTGTCGTAGTCCCATCGCAAAAGTGCGCCGTTCATCCCTTTTCGGAACTCGACCCAATAATTCTTTGTATCATCCTTCTTTATTTTTAACGTCCGTATTCCGCCCGGCGATGCTGCATCCTGCGCGTAGATTTGATACCTGTTGATACCTGTTGCTATCTGCTCACTACTTGTTACTATCTTCACGTTCGCGTCCGTCAACCAATTGAGCAACCTCTTATAGCGAGTATTAAAATGCGAGCTTAAACTTAAATTTCCACAGTCTGCCATCATGTCAAAACAATCGCCGTATTCAACATTGCTTCCCTGACCGATAGGATTCCCGTCTGACGTGCGCCACAGATTCGCGTGTAGAAGCCCGTAATTATGCCCTAGCTCGTGAGCGACTACATTTAAACTAAAATCACCGTTGAGTAAACTTCCTTTGCCCCCGATAGCAGATTCCCCCACAAAACCGAAGCCCCCTGAAAAACTAAAAGCGACAATATCCAAATTGAAATTATTTGTTTCAAATCCGGCTTGCCGAGCGGCAAGCCGGGCATCCGCTTGCAGTTGGGTTTTATTACTTCCCTGCGCGTAGTAAGTTTGTGTTTGCGGAACGCGCACAAGGGGCGTTACGGTCGCCTGCAATGAAGTTTTATTGTAGGAATTGCTTACATAAAACGGATTAACTTCGTTGGTGAACAGTTCTTGTGCACGAGCTGCCGTGAGCGGACCACCTTTACCCACAGGGTCGCCCAGCCGGTCGGGAAATTCAACGCGAATAACGAGAACGGTTTTTGGTCCTTCAGTCCACGCTGAAGTAGCTTCTTCTGGTGCCAGATTGTTTTGCGCGGAATTTTGTTTCGGGCGCACAGGTCCGATTTTCGCTTCCCATTCGACTTGTTCATCAACAAGATCGTCAAGTTCCGTCTGATTCGAGAAATGAATCGTCTTTCCGCCGAGTTCTGCGGCAATGCTGAATTTGTTAAATTTGCTCAAATTAGCAGCGCGAGTTTTGCCCTCTTTTGATTCCAGCTTTCGCGCAGGGCTTTCGTCAACCAGCATCAAGTCGTCAATGACAAATCCCTGAAGCGGAATATCATATTTGGTAGTCATCGTCTCTCGTCTTCCATAAACGAAAGCCTTGTAACGCGAGTCGTCAAAAACTATTTCGCGTTTCATATGCGAACCGCTCATTTCTCCGCTCGTGTGGTCTATTTCATCCACAATGTAAACCAAAAAATCACCGTAGGCACTAACTCGTTTTTCCAAATACCTGGTAATAAACGAAGGAAGATTTTTGTGACTCTCCGAAGAAATCGTCTTTTCAAAAGCCGCTTTTGGGTTACTTTGAATTAGTTTCTTAAGAGCCTGCCGGCGCTCGACTGCAAGCCTCTCTCCCAATTCATCATACTCACTTTTACTACTAAAATTACCGTTGACACGCTTCTTTACCCAGGCATCAAACTCGGCAAAAACCGGCGAATCAGCAATCTCCTCGCTTTGTCCCGATTCAGGACTGAAACCGCTTTGCCTGACATCATCTTTATTTGGGATGGCGACTGGAAAATCAAAAGGTTTAGTTTGTAAATCAGACAAAGAAGAGTTTTCCGTTTTTTGCTGACTATCGTTTGAGTGTGCCGAAGAATTGATCGTTCCAAATGTAATCGATGCAATAGAAAACAAAGCGACGATAAAAGTTAAAAATGAAAAGCTAAATTTTTTGGGAAAATTAATAAAATACATAATAAACCTATTTTTATTCAGTTCTAAAAATCAATGTAATGTTTAATTGTTCAATCCTTTAGGAGTCAAATAAACAGAGTGTCATCGAAAAAACATACTTGTTGAATCTTACTTTTATAACTTACTTTGTAAATTTTGTCAAAGATTTTTTATGCTGTCTTTAATATTATGTTGCTGCAAAAATAGTCTTTAGCTGTTTTCTCTATCCAGTGGCGGCTTCTAAAGTTTAAAGGTCAGCAAATTTTGTAGAAGGTATTATAGCTGCCGGAAGTTTGAAGTATCAGTCGAATGGAAATGACAACAAAAATTTAATGACTGAAAATTCGCGGCAATACCACGAAGAAATTTGCACAAAACCGGCTAACTGCATACAATCTTCTAAAAGTAAAAAGCTTTTAGTTATCAAACAACTAAAGACTTCGATATTTTAAAAATCGGGCGGATATTAAGTAAAAGCACTTTCTCGAAACATAACATTCATCAGTAACTCGTCTGAATTCTGGAATCATTTCAAATAAGGTTTGGGAAAATGCAGCTTGCTGTGTAAGCCAAAATTAGTGGTTATAATCACAGAAGCAATCGGTCTTCAAAAAAATTATGAAAAAACAGTTATTGTTCTTACTTGTTGGGATAATTTTGTCTATAGCTTTTTTGTCACCCTTATCTGCCTTTACTCAAACTAATACTGACACTCGATTAATCACAAAGACAAAAGTGAAGGTTGAATCCGTCGGTGTGGGTTCGGTTGTATCTATTCGGTTGCAAAACAAAAAAAGTTGATGGGCAATATCGTCCGGATAAATTCAGATGATTTTATCGTTAAAGAAATCGAAAACGGCACAGAGCAGAGAATTAACTACGGAGATGTGTCACAAGTCAAACATAAAGACAAGCGTGGTCTTTCGACAGGAGTCAAAGCCGGTATAATCGTAGTCGGTGTTCTTGTGGTATTATCACTAATAGGCAATGGTTTCGGCGGTTAAAGTCACACGTTAAAAAATACTAACAGTTAAAGGACGTGAAAAATATCAATATGATTTATGAACTTTTAGAAGCAGACACAGCCAAAGATTTGGAGGCAAAAATAAATCAAAAATTGACCGTCGGTTGGGAACTTTATGGAGATTTGGTAACTGCCATCAAAGCTGACACATCGGTAGTTCGGAGCGGTATTGCTTTTGCTGTGGAAGGTAAAATAATACTGTTTCAAGCTGTTATAAAAAATGAATCTGCTGAAGAATAATTTTGAGCAAAGTAAAGTAAGGTTTGAGATTGAGTCTCAAACCTTCTTTTTTAATCCTTAGAAAACTGAGCAGTTTGTTTGCGAAACCAATCTACAAAAGTACCTAAATCATTAGATAATAGTCTAAAACATCCCGTAAATAAAAGAAGTAATGTTCACAGGAATAATTGAAGAACTAGGAAAAATTTCGAGCCTCGAAAAGCACGCGGGCGGTGCGAAGATGAAAATTTCCGCGCAAGCCGTTATGAAAGATTCAAACGAAGGCGATTCGATTGCGGTCAACGGCGTTTGTTTGACGGCGACCCAAATTACCTCAAACTCCTTTGCTGCGGATATTTCCGGCGAAACTCTAAATCGTTCGACTCTGGAAAATCTAAAAATCGGCTCAAAGGTGAATTTGGAACGTGCCGTTACACCTTCGACACGGCTCGGCGGACACATCGTTCAAGGTCACGTTGACGCTCGCGGAGAGTTTTTAGCAGCAAAACGGGACGGAGATTTTTGGACGGTGAGAATCGGCTTTCCAAAGGACATCGCGCAATATCTCGTTTATAAAGGCTCGGTTTCGGTTGAAGGAATTAGTTTGACGATTGCGAATCTGGCGGAAGATTATTTTGAAATTGCCGTGATTCCAAAAACCTGGGAATTGACGAATCTTTCCGCGCTCAAAAACGGCGATGCAGTTAATCTGGAAGCCGACGTGATTGCAAAATACGTCGAAAGAGTTATGCTTTACGGCAGAGGCGCGGAAAAAAGCGAAGCAATTACAAAGGAAAGACTTACCAAACTCGGTTTTGTATGATTAGCTCTGCCGAAACGCCCGAACAGATTGAGGAAATTCGCAATCTTTTCCGCGAATACGAAGCGTGGCTCGGCATTGATTTGTGTTTTCAAGGTTTTGAAAAAGAATTAGCAAATTTGCCCGACAAATATGCAAAGCCCGATGGAAGACTGTTTTTAATTCGTGTGAAAAATCAACCAGCCGGTTGCATTGCACTACGGAAAATTGCCGATGGCGTTTGTGAAATGAAACGTTTGTATGTGCGCGAAAATTTTCGCGGTTTGGGTTTGGGGAAAATTTTAATTGAAAAGCTGATTAAAGAAGCACAAGTCGGCGGCTATTCAAAAATGCGCCTCGATACTTTGCCGGACAAAATGCCATCAGCCGTTAAACTTTATAAATCTTACGGCTTTTGCGAAATTCCGCCTTACTATGACAATCCGCACCGGGAAACGCTTTTTCTGGAACTCAATTTGAAAAAATAATTTTATTTTCTCATTCTCAACTTTGGTTTTACGTTTCAGATTGATTGTTCAATTTTTATTCGGTCGCCTCCAATTCTTCTTCCAAAAGCTGCCGCCGGTACAAATCGGCATATTCGCCGCCTTGTTCGATAAGTTGATCGTGCGTTCCGCGCTCGATGATTTTGCCGTCTTCCAAAACGCAAATCAAATCCGCATCGCGGACAGTTGAAATGCGGTGCGAAACAATCAAAGTTGTGCGATTTTGTCGAACATCGCGCAAGCCGTTCAAGATTTTTTCTTCTGTATAAGTGTCAACCGCCGAAAGTGAATCGTCGAGAATCAAAATGCGCGGATTTCGCATCACGGCGCGGGCAATCGCCGTCCGCTGTTTCTGTCCGCCCGAAAGCGTGATGCCGCGCTCGCCGACAAGCTGTTCGTATTTATATGGAAAATCCTTGATGTCGTCGGCAAGCGCGGCAATTTCAGCCGATTTTTTGATTTCGGATTCAAGATTCAACATTTCGGATTTTCCGTTTGAATCCTGAATCTTGAATCCTGAATCTTGAATTTTCAATCCTGAATCCTGAATCCTGAATCCTGAATCCTGAACTCCGAAAGCGATGTTTTCCGCCAGCGTGTTGCTGAACAAAAATGTTTCCTGCGGAACAAAACCGATTGATTTGCGGAGTTGTTCAAGCGGAAATTTGCGGATTGGAACGTCGTCAACAAAAATCGTTTCTTCGGGCGCGTCCAAAAGGCGCGGAATCAAACTTATCAAAGTTGATTTTCCGCTGCCGGTTTTACCGACGAAAGCGACGGTTTGTCCTTCGTCAATTTTTAAGTTTATATTTTGCAGGACAGTGGTGCCGTTGTATGCAAAATTCAAATTGCGAAATTCGATTTTACCTTTGATTTTCGGCTGTTCGCGGGTGTCGGGCGCGTCTTCGATGGTCGGCGCGGTTTCCAGAATCTCGTTAAATCTTTTAAGGCTCGCCGTTCCGCGCTGATAAAGGTTGACGACGTAGCCGAGCGCAATCAGATACCAAATCATTCGCTGTAAGTAAAGAATAAACGCCGTAAAATTGCCCGCCGTAATCTCGCCGCGCACCGCCATCGGCACGCCAACAGCGACGATTATCACAAAACCCAAACCGATAAAAAAGAAAAGCAGAGGGCGCATCGCCGCCGCAAATTTCACCAGCGCGATGTTTCTTTTCGCGTATTCGCGGTTTAGTTGCTGAAACTTTTCAATTTCTGCATCTTCCTGAGCATACGCGCGAACAACCCGAACGCCTGTCAAATTTTCCTGCGCCCGCGCCGTAATATCTGAGAAAAATTCCTGAATTTTTTCGAAACGAACGTGAATCTGCGCTCCCAAAAACTTGACCGTCAGGGAAACAAACGGCATCGGAATCAGCAGCAGCAAAGTGAGTTTGACGTTGATGCGGAGCATTATCGGCAAAACAATCGCCAGCGCGAAAATCGCTTGAAACGAATATAAAATCATCGGTCCGACGATTTGCCGGATTGCCGACAAATCATTTGTCGCCCGCGCCATCAAATCGCCGACGCGGTTATTTTGAAAATATTCGAGCGGCTGATTAACCAGCGCGGCATAAAAATCGCGGCGCATATCGTATTCGATGTGGCGCGAAGCATTGATTAAAAGCCTGCGCTGCCAGAAGAGAAAAATACCGCTCAACAAACTCGCAGTCAAAATCAAAGCAACGTGAATTGAGATTTTTTCGACGGTCAAAGTTCCGTTCCAGCTTGCCGTCTTAAAATCGTCAATCGTGTTTCCGACCAGATACGGAACGGATAACCCGAACGCCATCGAAAACAAAATGAAAATGATACCGAGAATGACGTGCCATTTGTAAGGCTTGAAATATCTGGCGAATTTTTTTAGTTCTTCCATAAAATAGTGAAAAGTGAAAAACGAAAAGTGAAAAACGAAAAATTCCATAACTTTTCGTTTTTCACTTTTCACTTTTCACTGAATCTTGGCGTAAGTAGATAAAGCCGTCGCAATCAGTTTTTCTTCATCGTTGACAACTTCCGCCGAAACGGTCAGAAGGCGTTTTCCCGCTTTGACGACTTTTGCCGTGCAGACAATCGCACCTTGTATAACGGGACGCAAATAATGAACTGTCAAATCAACCGTCGAAGCCTTTTCATCGCTCTCCAAAATCGAAACGACCGCAAAAGCCATCGCCGTATCAATGACCGAAGCGGTTGCGCCGCCGTGAAGTAGTCCGTGCGGCTGGCGAAGCTCGTCGCGCATCTTCAGCCGGAGGATTGCCTCGCCCTTTTTCAGGTCAACAAGCTCCATACCGATAAGTTTGAGATACGGAACTTTTGCAAAAACGTCGTGCGCCGCCTGCTTTTGCGTTTGGTCAAATTGCTTAGTTTTATTCATTTTTCGGGTTTAGCATATTGTAAATGTAAGATTTTTTATTCTTTTGCCACAGAGAACACAGAGTAAGACAGAGAAAAAAATTAAAAGAAAATCTCTCTTCTTCTCTCCGTGTTCTCTGTGGTAAAAAAAAATCAACATGACTTTCTTTACGGTGTATTCAGTTTTTCTTGCCAAACGATTTTTTGAAATTCGTTTGACGAAACTTTACCGTAATCTTTCGGCAGCTCAAAAAGTTTGTCGTCCGCTTCGAGTTTCAAATTTCGCAGTTCCATCGAAAAAACTAAAATTTTCTGCTCGCCGTTTGTCGCATAAAACTCCTGCTTGACCGGAATTTTGAAACCTTCGTCAACGTAAATCAGAGTTTCCGAAGCGGCGTTCAGCGCATCTTTCAAACTGACACGATATTTTATCAAACCATTTTCCGCGCCGAGATTTTCAAATGTCGCGCCGCGTTTTTCGTTTAGCCATTCGGCAGTCAGGAAATCCTTTATCGTTTCGCCCGTTTCGCTTGCCGCGCCCGAATTTGTTTGGTTTTGAGTGTAAATTTTTTTGCCGTGATGAATTGA
>Ga0136617_10000742_pt1 | contig 28247 bp, 32 predicted proteins | sample AntDrymUQ3222106_2_FD_129672 | JGI IMG/M metagenome (GOLD analysis project Ga0136617, IMG submission 129672) | Polar desert sand microbial communities from Dry Valleys, Antarctica - metaG UQ322 (21.06) | ecosystem: Environmental > Terrestrial > Soil > Desert | place: Antarctica: Dry Valley...
TCCACAGCCCGTCCACAGGCGAGCACACGGACAAGCCCACCGCCGCCGAGCGGGACTGGCGCCGGGAGCTGACCGATGAGCGGTTCGGCGGGCCGGTCGTCCGGGAATGGAAACCCAACACCGCCCGCCAAGAACGCGAAGCGGCGGAGCTCCGGCTCATCGTCGACAACACCCCCGACGCACCCCTAACAGTCGGCTACGGATCACGCAGCCGCTACGACGCCCACCACAGATACCACCTGCTGACACCCCGCGGGAAAGGGTGGACCTCGTACTGCGGCCGGGCCGCTGACTGCATCCCCGACGAGCAGGCGACGGCCGGGGCGATCGACTGCGCCCGCTGCATGCGCTCGGTCCAGGGCGAACGGGGCGCGTCATGACCACCCATGTGATACCAGCCGCCCGGCTGTTAACCGTCGTCCACATCAAAGACCCTGACGTCACCGCCCACATCGAGTGGACCCCGGACAACCACTGGCGCGCCGGGCGGGTCCAGCTCACCGCCGACTCACACGACGGCCGCACCCTCTGCGGGCAGCCCATGCTCGCGCACGAACTCTGGCAGGCATGGACCGTGCCGCACCGCGACGACCGCATGTGCGCAGCCTGCGAAACCCGCGCCGCACCTTATGTAGAGGAAGGGCTCTTCTGATGGCCGAGCCCTACTACACCGACGGGACGGTCCAGTTGTTCCACGGGGACTGCCTCAACGTACTGCGCGGCATGCCCGACGCATCGGTCGACTCGATCTGCACCGACCCGCCCTACGGGCTGGAGTTCATGGGCAAGGGATGGGACGCGCCATGGCAGGTCGGCAGCGGCATCAACGCCGATGCCGGGTTCAACGGCGGTGGCATCAGCGCAACCCGCAACGCCCCATCGTTCACAGGCAGCACCAATCCCAAGTGCCTCACCTGCAAGGGCACCCGCAGGGGCCGCCGAGACGGCACGGCGCTGGTCAAAGTCTGCACTTGCAGCGACCCACGATTCCCCAACGTCCGAGCGATCGAGATGCGGGCATTCGGTGAGTGGTGCCAGACGTGGACCGTCGAATGCCTCCGCGTCCTCAAACCCGGCGGGTACATGCTCGCCTTCGGCGGCACCCGCACCCACCACCGCCTCGCCTGCGCCGTCGAGGACGCCGGATTCGAGATCCGCGACACCATCACATGGCTCTACGGGTCCGGATTTGCGAAGTCGCTCGACGTGTCCAAGGCCATCGACAAGCGCCGCGACTGGTCGCTGGTCGAGCGCCTCTCGGGTGAGATCAAGCGCGCACGGGGGGAGGCCGGGCTGTCCCTCACGGAGATCGGACAGGCCATGCTCGCAGCCACCGATGGCGCCTACGGGAAGTGGTATCACCGTGGCGGGCACATGTTCTTCGAGACGGGCCGCAGCCTACCGACCCGACCCGAATGGGCTCAGCTCCGCCTTGTTCTGCCGATCGTCGATGAGTTCGCGCAGGTGTACGACGCTGCGGAGCGAGAGGTGATCGGCAGTGACACGAAAGCTCGCAGTGAGGCAGGCGCGTCGGCGCTCCCCACGCTCGGCGCGGCCACCAAGTACGAAACGTGGGACCTCACCGCCCCCGCCACGGACGCCGCGAAGCGGTGGCAGGGCTGGGGCACCGCCCTCAAGCCCGCGAGTGAGCCCATCGTCGTCGCCCGGAAACCACTAACGGGCACGGTCGCGGCCAACGTGCTCGCGCACGGCACCGGGGCGCTCAACATCGACGCCTGCCGAGTCGATGTGGAGAGCACGACAGCGATCGGCCGCTGGCCACCGTACAACTGCGTCGAGGGCTGCCCGGTCTCCGAACTCGACCGGCAGACCGGCACCCTCACCAGCGGCGGGGGCGTCAAGGTTCCGCCCGGATCGCTCCACGGATTCATCGAGGATCGGGAATCCACGCGGAACGACAGCGGGCGTACTTTCGTCAGCAATAGCGGTGGCGCGTCTCGGTTCTTCCCGACGTTCCGCTACGAAGCCAAAGCCCCCGCGCACGAACGCCCCAAAGGCGACGACGGCACCGGCCACCCCACCGTCAAACCCCTCGGCCTCATGCGGTGGCTCGTACGCCTCGTCACGCCCCCCGGTGGGCTCTGTCTCGACCCGTTCGCCGGCTCAGGCACCACAGGCGAAGCATGCGTCATCGAAGGCTTCCGCTGCATTTTGATCGAGCAGGACTCCGAGTCGCTACCCCGCATCGTCAACCGGCTGAGCAAGCCAATCCAGCCCGACATCTTCGGAGGAGTGGCCTGATGGCACGCGCCGAAATCCACGTCCAACTCGCCGTCGACTTCGCCGACGACCCCAAAGTCCGCGCGCTCGCCCGCGACCCCCGCAACGCCCGAGGCGCCCGCGACCTCTACGTACAGATGGTCTGCTACGCCAAACGGAACCTCACCGACGGGTACATACCCGACGAGCAGATCGGCGTACTCTGCTACCCCGATCCACCCAAAACAGGGCAACGCCAAGCGCGGCTACTCGCCGAGCGGACCACCCCCGACGACGAGCCCCTCATCCGCGAAGTGGACCGGGGCTGGCAGGTCACCGCCTACCTCAAACGCAACAAGTCCCGCGCGCAGGTCGAGGCCGGGAGTGAGGAACTCAGCGAGGAACGGTCCAGGGTCGGCACCTACGGCAACCACCAGAGGCACCATGTCAACCGTGGCATCAGCAGCCCTGATTGTGGGCATTGTCAGTCGCCAAAACGTCCCCCAGCCGTCGCAAACGGGTCGCAAACGGGTCGCAAACCTGCGACGGGCCTACCTGTGGATAACCTACCCCCCGAGGGTCGGGAATCAATCGCCGAAGGTCGGGAATCAATCCCCGAAGTTATCCACAGGGATGGTTCTCGTGGGGAAGGCGCGACCAAAATGCAGGGCCAGAACGCAAAAGTGCAGGTCAGAGGGGGTGACCCCTCGCAAACACCATCGCAAACACCGTCGCAAACGGATCGCAAAGGGGTTCGCAAAACGTCGCTCATAGACAGAGACATAGACAGAGACAGGAACAACAACATCTCTACTACTCACCTTGATTCAAGTCGCTCACGTAACGCAACGCGCGAGACGCAGACCAACAGCGACGATGACTTGACCAAAATCCAAACCGAACTGCAACGACACCGACACGCCCCCATCCCCTCCGAGCACGTCGCACGGGTCCGAGCCGACATCGCCGAACGCACCCCGCCCGGAGTCCGCGACCCCACCGCGTACACCCTCGCCGCGATCCGCAAGGAGCCCGGCCGCTACCTGCCCACACCCACCCCCGACCCCTGGCAGCCACCGCCGCCGAACGGGAAGCCACCCGACGACCTTCACGCAGCAGCTCAGGCCGCCCGTGCGGCCATCCGCCGCCCCGCTGATGCCATGGCCGTTGGTTCGGAGGTGGCGGGCCATGGCGAGTGATGAGCCGCTGCCGGGGAAGTGCGGGGCTCGGGTGCATCAGGGGTTGGGGTTTTGCACGCAGGCCGCCGGGAAGGGCACGCCGCACCCTGGCCGGGGGGCTTGCACGAACCATGGCGGGAGCACCCCGAACCATGTGCGGAAGGCGGAGTTGGAGAGGTTCGAGGAGGCTGCGGTGACGTTCGGGTTGCGCCGGGACGTGTCGGGTGAGCAGGCGTTGCTGGAGGAAATCCAGTGGACCGCCGGGCATGTGGCGTGGCTGCGCGGGCAGGTCCAGGAGCTCGACCCGGGTCGGATGTGGTGGGGGCCGGCTGAGGAGCGGGATGGGGCGCGGGTGTTGAAGGCTGGGGCGCCGGCGGTGGTGACGGTTTATCAGGCTGAGCGCAGGCATTTGGTGGATGTGTGCCGGGCGGCGTTGGCGGCGAATGTGGCGGAGCGGCAGGTCAGGTTGGCGGAGGCTCAGGGCGCGCTGCTGGTCGCCGGCTTGCAGGCGCTGGTCGCGGAGCTGACGCTGTCGAAGGCTCAGTTGGTCGTGTGGGGTCAGGCTGTGCCACGGATGTTGCGCGGCCTGGCGTCGGGTGCGATCGAGGTGGCGTCGTGACGTTCGCCCGTCGCGTGCTTGGCTTGTGGCATGATGTGCGGCAGGGCCGCCCGTCGCGTGAACGTCAGGCGGCCCCTGACCCCGGATCGTCTAACCCGATCGGAGGGCTCCATGGAGCCTAGCGAGAACCTGGCTACAGCCAAGCAACTGCGCTGCCCGCGCTGCGGCGGGGTGAGACGGTAATGCCCACGTACATCGTGAAGCCAGACCGCGATGAGGACTTCTACGTCGAATGGTCAAGCGTTGTCGACAACATCGTCGGAGCGGGCGGCGACAGGGCCAGCATGCTGCGGTTCGGTGCCGAACGTGTGCGGCTCGACCGTGCGGATGCCAGCGGCACATCAGCGCTCTGGCCCGATACGCAGTCGCCGTATCTCGGGTGGGGCGACAACCTGCTCGTGACAAACACCGAGCGCGATGACGCCCACTTCTTCACGCTGAGGAGGGGCGATTTGCTTGCCTATGCGCGGGCGTATGACGCCGATGACGTGGCCAGCGCGGAACGCCTGCTGGTGCCATGCCCGGCCGATGACGCCGAAGATGTAGGCCGGGCGGAGGCCAACCGATGACCGCCCCCGACGTGCCAGCGGCCAACTTGCGGGGCCAGATCGTCGCCCTGCTCGACCGAGTCGGCGACCTCCCGGGCTCTGAGGACTGCGCGCACTCCGAGGCCGAGCATCCCTGGCTCGGCTGCGACGAATGCATGGCCGACGCCTTGCTGCCCGTGATCCATGCCTACGGCGACCAGCGGGCGCGGGACGCGCTGGTCACCGCTGCGGATGACAGCACGCACATCCTGGCGGCGACGGTGGGCGATGACCGGGCCGAGGTCATCGCCGGGTGGCTGCATGCTCGCGCCGAGCGGATAGGCCCGGTGAGCGCCCCGCACAGACTGTGGTCGGTGAAGGTCGAAGCCAGCGACGCGAACGTCTACGGATCATGCGAGATGTGCGGCGAAGCGCGAACCGGGTGGACAGCCACCCGTAACGGTGAGCACAGGTCGGGCATGTTCTGCCCGACCTGCGGCCACGAGGATCAGCCACCGTCCATCGACGAGCCGTGATGGTTCGTCTCAGGTCCGTTCCGTGCCCGCTGTGCCGTACCCGGCTGGTGATCACCGCCAGACTGGCCCCCGACGAGCCCCGTAAGGCTGGGACGGCCACCGCTCGGGTGACGGTCGAAGATCATGCGTGCCCACGGCCACCGGCTGGGCGGCGGATCGCATCGTGAGCGCTATCGGTGAGCCGGATAAGATCATCGAGATCGAACCGATCGAGGCACCCCCGATCACGGAGCCAGTGCCAGCACCAGAGCCCGTACGCGCGCCGGTGCCGGTCTCATGATCCCGGTTGAGCATGGGATCACGCCGGTCATCGGCTACCGGCAGTTCCTCGCCAACGATGCGGGCCTGTACGCGGTCAGTGCGCGGGGGGTGCTGTGGGATGAGGAGATGCTCGCTGAATGCCGCCGGGGAGGGGGCGTGCGGTGGGACGGTGACGCCAAGCCGATCCCTGAGCCCCGCGCCGAGCACATGGCTGGCTGCACATGCGGCCTGTACGCCTGGCATCTGCCGAGTGACCCGCTGAGGACGTTCGACATCTCCGGGCAAGTCTCCGGGGTAGTTGAGGGTTACGGGACGGTCGTCTGGTCGGCGAGGGGCTGGCGGGCGTCCCATGCGCGGATCGTCGCCTTGTGCGGTGAGGGTGTGTTCGACGGCCGTTACGCGTGCATCCCGTGGTATCCGACGTTCGACGCGATGGTCGCGGAGCATCCGCCGCAGGTCGACCCGGCGACGGTGCCCGCCCACGGGTTCGGTGGGACGCTCATAGGTTACGGCGGCGCGGGCGGGTCGGGGCTGGTTGCGACTGTGGGCGAGCAGCGGGGCGGCGGGACATTCGTAGGTTACGGCGGTCCTGTCGTGATTGTGGGCAAGAGGCCGTGACGTGCTGCGTGGAGCAGCTGAACGAGGTCGGCTTGGCCCTGCCCGGCGAGGTCACGCATGACGGTCCGCGTGAGCGTGCGCTGGAGGCGCGACGTACCCGCAACACCGGGCCGCCCGTGGGCCGCTACCGGCTCGACGGGAAACGGGCTGCCGGGTCGCGAGGCTAGAATCCGGGGCTAGGGGGTGGCCTGGTGGCCTGAACGCCACCACGGGAAGGGGCCTGGGATGGACCACACACAGCCCACGAACTGCACCGCCATCCACTACTACAACCCCGAACGCCCCCGCCGAGCACAAGACGGACTCCAAATCTGCGCCGGCTGCTACGACCGGGCAGACGGCCAACTCACCGAACTCCCCGACCTGGTCGCAGCCATCCTCGAACCATCCCGCCGAGCGGCCAGCGGACGAGTATCAGGAACACCCGAACCGCCGACCCTCGTCAACGACCGGCAGGTCGAGGGTCGGTCCCTCGTCCGCTATGCGCTGATCGAGTGGGCGCAGCTCGTGGTCTACGGCCGGCAGGTCACAGCCCCACAGTCCGACGTGCCCGCCCTGTGCGCGTTCCTCCGCCGCCACCAACTGTGGCTATGCGCCCAAGACAACGCTGGCGCGTTCGTCGCGGCATCCGGGGACATGTTCCGCTACGCCCGGCGCCTGGCCTACCCCAGCCCACCCGAACGAACGTACATCGGTGACTGCCCATACCACGTACTAGACGAGGCAGGGCTCATGGTTGTATGCGCCGAACCCGTGTACGCCTACCCAGACCCCGACCCCGACACCCCGCTACCGCTAGTGACATGCGTGAAGTGCGGGACAGCTGGGACGGTCCAGGAATGGCAACGACAAATCGTCGGCCGGGGTGATGGGATCGTCACATCCGCCGCGCTCCTCGCCCTGCTATCCGCCCGGTACATGACCCCAGTCCCGTCGAGCACCCTCTACTCGTGGGTGCGGCGCGGCCATGTGCGGCCGGTGGACCGTGGCCGCTACGACTTCGAGCAGGTGGTGGCGTACACGGACACAGTGTGGACGCCGGTCGGGAAGAGGACACGCCGTAGATCACGCCCCGTAGTTGACATGACGCCTGCTGCAAGTGCACTCTCTGCTACAACGGCGTGAGCCGCACCCCCGGCCCCGGCCCCGAGATTCGACCCTCGCAGGCCGGGGCTTTCCCATGTCCGAGGGGACGGATGCCATGCGGACCGTGCCCCTGCCCCTGCCCGTCCTGGTCGTCCGCCTGCGAGCGGCACGCATCCTCGGCCTCGAGGATGTCCGCGAGCAGGTCATGGAGGACATCGACAGGCAGCTCGACGTGATCCTCCGCGCCCGAATGTCAGCGCCGGCCGCCGGTCCGCGAGTGCCCAGCCGATGACGCTCACCGCGTTCGAGGTCGCCGCCCGCGCATTCGAACCCGCACCGCCGCCCCGCTGGGCAACACCAGGTGCGATGGCCCGCGAACTCGACCCGACCACGGTGCAAACCCCAGCGCTCGACGCGGTCGACCGGGTGCTGGTGGACGCAGCCGAGGGCCGCTGCCCCCGCGCGATGATTTTCGAACCCCCGCAGGAAGGCAAAAGCGAGCGGGTGTCCCGCCGGTTCCCCGCGTGGCTCCTCAACCGCGATCCCACACTCCGTATCGGGATCGTGTCCTACCAGTCGGATAAGGCGGTCCGCTGGGGCAGGGCGATCCGCCGCGACGCGCGGACACATCCGCAACTCGGGATCAACCTCCGCGCTGACGACCGGGCGGCCGGGCGGTGGCACACCGAGGAAGGCGGCGGCGTGTACTGCGCCGGGATCGGCGCGGCACTCACAGGTGAACCCCTCGACGTGCTCATCATTGACGACCCGTTCGCCGGTCGCGCTGAGGCTGAGTCGGCGGTGTACCGGGAACGGGCGTGGGACTGGTGGGAGAACGTCGGCTCTACACGGCTGAGCACCCGGGCGTTCGTGCTGCTGATGCAGACCCGCTGGCACACGGTCGACCTGGCCGGCCGACTGTTGCAGGAGGAACCCGGGGAGTGGCGGGTCCTGTCCATCCCGGCGATCGCCGAGGACGCGGATGATCCGCTGGGCCGCGCGCCGGGTGAGGAACTGGTGTCGGTGCAGCGGCGGCCCCCCGGATACTTCCACAAGCTGCGAGAGCTCCGGTCGCCGTACGTGTTCCGGTCGGTGTATCAGCAGCGCCCGACATCAGCGCAGGGCGGCATGTTCGCCCGCGCCGATTGGCGGTACTGGCGGACGCGGGGCCGGGAGTTGGGGCGGCCGGTCCTCGACTTGGATGGGCAGACGGCGGCGTTGGCGGACTGCGCCCGGTTCATCACCGTCGACCTGGCCACAAGCGTCCGCACGTCAGCGGACTTCACGGTGGCCGCCGCGTGGGCGATCAGCGTCAACGGCGACCTGATCCTGCTGGACCGGGTACGGGACCGGGTCGCGCAGTCCGGGCACTTCGACCTGGTGACACCTTTGCGGCAGCGCTGGCTCGGCCCGTACGACGTGACGTATGTGGAGTCCCGGATGTTCGGGACAACCTTGGTGTACGCGGCCGGGCGCGCCGGGTTGCCTTTGGCGGAGTTGCACGCCGACGTCGACAAGCTGACCCGTGCCCTACCGGCCGCCAATTTGCAGCGGCAGCACAAGGTGTGGCTCCCCGCCGACGCGCCGTGGCTTGACGAGTGGCTGGATGAGCTCGCCGACTTCCCGTCCGCCGCGCACGATGATCAGGTCGATGTGCTGGCCTACGCGGCGCGGGTCGCTGTGGCGCATTGGCTGCCCACCGAGGCGCCGACCCCTGCCCACCGGGGGCAGGCATCACCGATTTACGAGGCGTACGCGGCGGCCACCGGCAACGGCCATGTCGACCCGCTCAGCCAAGCATGGGACTAGAACCGGAAGTGGGTGCGCCGCATGACTGTTGCTGACGCACCCCGCACGGCGGTCGGGACTGTCGGCGACGTGTGGGCGTCCAGCGCCGGCTTCGACGATCTGCTGGAGACCGTCGCCGACCTGACCTGGCCGCTGTCGGTCACCACCTACGGGCGGATGCGGCACGACCCGCAGCTCACGGCCGTGGTCAACGCCTACACCCTGCCGGTCCGTAGCGCGCCGTGGGCTGTCGACCCGGCTGGCTGCCGTGATGAGGTCGCGCAGTTGGTCGCGGACGATCTGGGCCTGCCGATCCTCGGCACCGACATGGTGCCCGGCGCGGCGCGTCGGCGGGGGGTCCGCTGGGAGGAGCACCTGCGGCTGGCCCTGCTGAAACTGACGTTCGGGCACATGGTGTTCGAGGAGCGGTACGACATCATCGGGGGGCGGGCGCGGCTGGCCGCGTTGGGTGAGCGGATGCCGCAGTCCATCTCAGACATTGAACTCAACAATGATGGGACGCTGCGGGGGATCAAGCAGCACGCCGCCACCGCGAAGCTGATCGACGCGGGGCGGCTGCTGTGGTACGTCCACGACCGGGAGGGCGCGAACTGGGCGGGCCGGAGCATGCTCCGTCCGGCGTTCGGGCCGTGGCTCCTCAAACACGAAACGTGGCGGACCCACGCCACTTCTATCCGCCGTTTCGGGATGGGCGTCCCCAACGTCGAAGCGCCGGCCGGGGCGACACCCGGGAAGGTGCTGGAGGCGCAGAAACTCGCGTCGGCGATGCGCGTCGGGGACCAGTCGGGGGTGGGCCTGCCACCGGGGTTCAAGCTGAACCTGACGGGGATCTCCGGCGACGTGCCCGACGCGATGGGGTTCATCCGCTACCTGGATTCGCAGATGGCGCAGATGGCTCTCGTGTCCGTCCTGAACTTGGATTCGTCGCCGAACGGTAGCCGCGCGTTGGGTGAGACGTTCATCGACCTCCTCCTCACTTCGCTCAATTCGGTGGGGTCGGACATGGCTGAAACGGCGACCGGGCTGTCCGTGCGGATGGTCGACTACAACTGGGGCGAAACCGAGCCCGCCCCACGGATCGTGTGCGGCGATGTCGGGTCACGCCCGGAGGTGACAGCGGAGGCCATCGCCGGACTCATGGGCGCCGGTGCCATCGCCGCCGACCCGGCGCTCGAGGCGTGGGTGCGTGACCGCTGGCGGCTCCCGCAACGCGACATCGCCGACGATGAGGCGGTCGGGAACACCTACCTGTACGACCTTGAACTGGGCATCGTGTCGAAGAATGAGCGGCGTGCGCAGGTGGGGCTCCCGCCGATAGATGGCGGCGATGTCTACGTGCCCATGGTGCCGCCGTTGGCCGAGCCTTTGCAGCCGGTGGCGGCGGGTCGCGGCGGCAGGGCTGTGCGCGCGGCTGCTTCGAACGGTCTGCGGCGGGAGCCGACCGCCGTGGAGGCCGCAGCCCGGACTGACTTCGCCGCCGTGCAAGCCTCGTGGCAGTCCGAACTCGACAAGCTCATCAGCGCGTGGGCTGGCGTGACGAAGGCGCAGCGCGCCGAACTCCGCACGCAGATCGCTGAGGCCGTTGACGCGGGTGACCTTGAGGCGCTCGGCGGGCTGACCGCCGGCCACACGCATGGCGCGGGGCTCCTCGCGGCCGCGATGGCAGCCATGGCCGCCGACGCCGCCGCGCAGCAGGCTGACGAGGCCGACGCTCAGGGCGTGACCGTGGATCCGGCCACCCCGGATGAGTCGAAGCTCGCCGCCTATGCGGTGGCCGTGGCCGCGATCATGGCGTCCGCCCTCGCCAATGCCGCCGGCCGTGACGCGCTGCGCCGCTACACCGACGGGGCGACGGGCGATGATGTGGCCGATGCTGTCGATGACCATCTGGGCTCGCTGTCCGGCGCGTTTCTCGCCGAGCAGTTGGGTGGGGCCATGTCGGCGGCGCAGAATCAGGGCCGGATCGACACGATCGCGGGCGGGCCGGACCCGGAAGTCCTCGCCGCGTCGGAGGTGCTCGACACCAACACCTGCCCGAGTTGCGCGGCGATCGACGGTCACGTGTTCGACACGCTGACCGAAGCCGAGGCGGCCTACGCCGCTGGCGGCTTTGAGGGCTGTGACGGGGGCCTACGGTGCCGAGGCATCCTCGTCGCCGTGTACGACGCCACGTCGGTCGACCAGGCCGCCTGACCGTCTTTCTATGCGGCCTTGCCGCCGACCTTCCCCCGCGCCCGTTCGATCAGCGCCGCCGTGTCGTGCTTGGTTTCAGCACCCCATTCTTCGCGTGGCTCTCGCCGCATCCGGCGAGCACGAGCGCGGCCATCCCGATCATCAGTCCCCGTCTCATGCCGTGCACGCTACCCCGCCGTCTGAGAGGAGCGCGTTATCCCATGACCGCGCTCCACACCCTCGAACTCGACATCAAGATCACCGACGTGCGGGTCGGCTGCCACGCCTGCGGCAGCACCATCACCCTCCCCGTAGAAGTCGCCGGATGGTGGCTGGACGCGCATCGGATGCCCGCCGTCCTCACCGTCCACCTGACCGTGAACGGCCGGCCGCAGACCTGGCACCGCTGTGGCTGACCAGCCCGCAGTCCCCGCCGCGCCCGCCCTGTCCGCCCGACGCAACGTCGACCTCCTCCACGCCGGGACGTGGGACGCCTCAACCGGCACCTGGACCGCGACCCCCGAAGACTTGGCGTCGGCCGTGGCCGCCCTGGACTGCCCCGCCGTCCGCCGCCCACCACTCAAACTCGGCCACGCCGACCCCCGTTTCGACGGTGAACCCGCCGTCGGATGGATCGACAACATGGTCCTCACCGACGACGGGAACACTCTGGTCGGGGATTACGTGGGGATGCCGGGGTGGCTCGGCGACGTCATCGCGTCGGCCTATCCGGACCGCTCCATCGAGGGGTACTTCGACTTCCGGTGCCAGTTGGGGCACACCCACCCGTTCGTCCTGACCGCCGTCGCCCTCCTCGGCGTGGCCGCCCCTGCTGTGGCGCTCGGGTCGTTGCAGGACGTGGCCACCTTGTACGGGGTCGCCGCGTCGGCGGACACCACCGACCTGCCCGGTACTCACGTGGCCCTCATCGTCAACGCGAAAGGCGCACCAATGCCGAACCCGAACCCGCTGCCCATCGACACCGGCTCCACCACTGTCGCGGCAGGGGTGACCACCGAGGATGTGCGCCGCGCCTACTACGACGGTGTGTCCTGGTCGCAGTGGATCACCGAAATGGAACTGGATCCGTTGCAGCTGATCGTCATGGACGACGACACGGGCGGGACGTTCCGGGTGCCGGTGAGCATCGACGGTGAGACTCCGGCGTTCGCCGACCCGGTTGAGGTTTCGGTGACCTACGTCGACAAGAAGTCGCCGTCCGGGGTTGCCGCCATGAGCCGACGGGCCAAGTCGGTCGTGTTCGCGTCGAGGGCTGAGTCCCGGCCTGACGCACCCCCCAAGCCACCCGCCTCGCCGTCCGCGAGCGGGCCGTCCACACAGGAGAAGGAGGCAGTCGTGCCTGAAACCACGACCAGCCCGCCCAGCCTGCGGAGCACCCTCGGCCTCCCCGACGACGCCACCGACGAGCAGATGCTCGCCGCGCACCAGTCGGCAATGGCCAAGCTCGCCGAGCAGCCCACACCCCCCACCCCACCTGTCCCCCCCACCCCGGCCCCCGACGAGCCTGAGCAGAAGCCTGCCGGTGCCGTCGAGGCCAGCATCCCGGCGTCTGTCCTCAAGCAGATCGAGGACCAGTCGAAGGAGCTCGCCGAGATCAAAGCGGCACGGCAGGCCGACACCAGGCGGGCCCTGTTCGACTCGGCTGTCCGCGCCGGGAAACTCCGCCCCGCCGACCGCACCGCCTGGGAGGGCCGTTACGACAAGGCCCCCGAGGTCATCTCGGAGATCCTCGCCGCGACCGCCCCCAACTCGGCCGTCCCCGTCGATCAGGTCGGCGTCCCCGGCGGCGACGAGACGAAAGACATCGACGCCGAGTTCGCGCACCTGTACCCGCCGGCCTTCGCCGGCCAGGAGGGCTGACCTGTGGCCGACTACGTGCCGGTGTACCCCGGCGGGAACGACCCGTTCACCCTGACCGCTTCGGCTGCGATCGGCGGCGGGCAGCTCGTGTTCGCCTCCGGCGTCAACACGGTCGCACCCACAGCCGGGGCGAACGGCGCTACGGTCGGTGTCGCCGGTCATGACGCCGCGTCGGGTGTCCGGGTCACGGTCTGGCCGCTGCCCGGCGCCATCCACGAAACCATCACACCCGCCGGGGTGACAGCCGGCGCGGCCGTCGCGTCGGCCTCAGCCGGTGGGGTCGACTCCGGCACCCTCGGCACTTTGGCCGCCGCCGGCACCCTGCTAGGCACCGCCGTCACAACCGCCACCGCCGGCCTCAAGTGCCGCTGGATCGGCCGCTAACTCCCGGAAGGAGTGTTAGGACATGCCTGGTACTTACCCGGCAGCACCGGCCACCCTTTCGGGTGACCTGCTGACCATCAGCCGCCTGTTGCAGTCACCGACCGCGATCAGCCGGCGCCTCCGCACGTTCACCGATCTGCGTTTCACATCCGATCAGATCCTCACCCAAAGGTTCCGCTCATCCGGCGGGGCTGTCCTCTACGAAGTGTCCGAGCCGATCATCAACACGCGGCCGGTGGAGTCCGTCGCCCCCGGCTCCGGCTACCCCCACGATGTGCCCGCGAACGGCGCGGCAGCGCTGGCCGCCGTCCAGAAGTGGGGTCAGGCCGTTGACCTGACCGATGAGGAGATCACCCGCAACGTGTACGCGGGTGCTGCCGTCGACCGTGCCCTGCGGAAGCTCGTCAACTCCGTCATCAAGCAAGTCGACACGATCAGCCTCGCCGCGATCTCCTCGGCGGTCACCGCGACTCAGGTGGCAACAGCCGCATGGTCCGCCGCGTCGGGCACGACGATGCTCCGCGACACGATGGCAGCGGTCGCGAAGGTCATCGACCTCAACCTCGGGTACAAGCCGGACACGCTGCTGCTGTCCACCACCAAGTACGCCTACCTCGCCTCCGATTCGGTTGTCGTGAACATGCGGCGCCGGGAGGCCACCGACAACCCGGTGTACACGGGCATCATCGACGTGATCGCCGGGCTGACCGTTCTCGCCGCCCCCGCGTCGTCGCTCCCAACGGACGACGTGTGGATCATCGACTCGAAGCAGATCGGCGGGATGGCCGATGAGATGCCCGACGCGCCCGGCTACACGGTCGCTGATCTGGCGGTGCAGACGAAACCGATCCGTAAGGACGAGACGGACGCCTGGATCATCCAGGGGCGTCGCCTGACGGTGCCCGTGGTGCAGGAACCCGGCGCCGGTATCCGCATCACAGGAACCTGAGAGGACTGACCGATATGGCGAAGCAGTATGAGGTGGTCGGTTCTTACGTGGCGCAGGTGCCCGTGGCTGGCCCGCAAGGCAATGTGCTCACCGATTTCAACCAGGGCGCGATCCTCCCCTCGGATGTTCCGAAGGACCGGATCGCCCATCTGTTGTCGGTGGGTCTGATCGCGGAGGTCGGCGGGTCGAAGTCTGAGCCCGCCCCGGTCGATTCGGACACGGCGCCAGCGAAGTCGGCGTCCAAGGCCGACTGGAAGGCGTACGCCCAGGCGCAGGGCATGAGCGACGGCGACGCGGAGACGGCGACCCGCGACGACCTAGTCGAGCTCTACGCCAGCAAGTAGCAGCACACGTCCCGGCCGGGGCCTCCCCCCGTCGCCCTGGCCGGGATCCCAATCTTTGAGGAGACGCGCCGTACCACTGGGGAGCCGTCCGAGTCCGCCGAGGCCGACGCCCCACTGACCGCCAGCCCCCTGAAACGGCGTTTGACGGGCCTGCCGACCGAAACAGGCAGCGGAAACTACCCGCCACCCACGGAAAGGCCCGTACGACCGCCCTGGCGGCCGAGACGGACAACCCGGTCGCGGCCACCACGGTCAAGGTCCGCATCACCGGCGTCCCGACCGGAGCGGATACGGCGCTCCGCCGAGACGGACAGTGGATTGCCCGCCGTCCTCACCACCACCACCACCCCCGGCCGGGGCACTTGTCGGCCACACCCCCCGGAGCGCCGCTCGGGGCCGCATCCCCGCCGGCGTCTAAAGGAAGGGCGGAAACGGCCAGTGGTCAACACGCCCAACCCGCCATGGGTCGACGACGGAAGGACCCTCGCCCAGATCCTCGCCGGGGCCGCGCCCACCGCCGGTGCGACACCGATCACCGCCGAAAAACTGAACCGCCTTGAGGCCGCCATCGCATCGTCTGGTTCGCCGAATGTTGTCGGTGGCCGGCCGATCGTCGCGGCAGCGCAGGCGGCGGGGAGCCTCGCCCAGCTGCGGAACTACACGGCTGTCACCGGGCAGAACCGGCACCTGATCACGTCGGACTGTTCCGATGTGCGGCTGGTGTATTCGGCGCGGACGGGTGGTAACGGCGCGGCGAACGGGGTGACCCCGGAGTCGGACCTGTCGAGCAATGTGCTGCTGCGGGTGGGTGTTGCAACGTCAAGCACGGCCACGTCGTGGTATCCGGTGACGTTCGGCGGGAAGCAGATCGGGGAGTTGGCCCCCGGGTTCGGTCAGTTGGTCTCTGATCCTGTCCCGATGGACCTCACGGCCGGGTCGTACCTGTATGAGCGGTATTTCCAGTGGGTGCCGTTCGGGCAGGCGACGACGTTGGCGGCGTCCACATTGGCCAACGCGACGTCCTTCACGACGGCCGCCCTCCCAGCCGTCACGTCAGGCAACTTCACCGTCGACACCGGGGGCAACCTGGAAGTCGTTGAGGTTGTCGACGTGTCCGGGTCGGGGCCGTACACGTGCACGATCAACCCGAACACGTCGACGGGGGCGCTGAGGAACAAGCTGCTCCGGGCGCATAGCTCCGGGGTGGCCGTCTACCAGCAGGTTTTCACCGACCGTATCGCCTACTCCGACCGGGGCGAGTTCAACGCCGGGTACACGTCGGCGTTGCTGGCGATTCCAATGCGGGCGTATTCGGGGACGTTCTCGGCGATAGCTGCCAGTTCCACCACCTTGTCGTCGGCTGCGACGGCCGGTGACAGGTCGGTTGTGCTGGCGGCGGCGCTCAACGCGCCGACCCTGCTCATCGGCACTGGTGGTACGCAGGAGTCCGCCACGGTTGTCAACGCGGTCGGTCTTGCCGCACCGTACACGTACTACCTGGCGGCGCCGCTGACCAACGGCCAGGGGTCAGGGGTGGCGGTCACGTCGGGGACCACCGGGTATTCCGGTGGGGGGTTCGGTGCCCGTGCGATTGTCGCCGACCGGGCGTCCGGGGTCCGCAAGCCCTCGGTGGTTGTGGTTGGTGATTCGATCGCGGCGGGGGCGGGGTACAACATACGGTCGGCGACCGGGTTCATTGACCTGGCGCTCGGCGGGACAACACCCGTTGTGAACTTGGGGATTTCGTCGGACAAGGTGTCGACGTTCGTCATTTTCGACAACTCCCCTGGCCGGCGGAAGTGGCTGGGTGTCGCCGATTGGCTGATCATCCAGTATCCGCAAAACGACATCTCCAACGGACGTACGTTGGCGCAGATCCAGGCGGACTTCGCGACGATCATCACCATGGCCCGGAACCGTGGCAACAAGGTCTGCCTGATGACGCAGAAGCCGCAGACCACCTCAACGGATTCGTGGGCGACGGTCGGGAATCAGACCGTCGTCGCGGCCGAGTCTGTCCGGGCGTCTTACAACGCATGGATCCGTGCGGGTGCGGGTGGTGTCGCCGATCTGACTATCGACGTTGGTGCCCCGCTGGATTCGGGTTTGGCGGCGGGTGGCGCGGCGTCGGGTAAGTGGATCGGCGCGCATGCGACGAACGGGCCGTACACGTCGGACGGGGTCCACCCGTCGACCATCGGTCATGCGTTGATGGCCGCGGCGATCAACCCGGCCCTGTTCGTCTAGGGGGGTGAGATGGTCCGCACTCCCAACCCAATTTGGCTGGATGGCGCCAGCGGGTATGTGTACCGCTCCGAAACCTTTTACGTGAACACCGGCACTGACGTGTCCGTGGATGAGGTGTCGTTGGTCGAGGGCATCATCCCGAGGTGCGCCGCATGACCGTCTACCCCGGGGCGAACACCTACCCGCAGGCCGCACTGCCCACGTTCACGGCCGGCGGGGCGGTCAGCACCCTCGACACGACGCCACGTAGTAGCACAACCGGCACGACCGGCAGGACAACCGTGGAGGTGATCCGGTGAGCGCACTCGCCTACGACATCGGTGACATCGCCGCCGTCAACCTCCAGATCATCGACCCCGCCACCGGGGCGCCACCTACCGCCATCCAGGAGGCCGCGCTCACCGTCACCGCCACGGCAACAGACCCCAACGGGGTCCTCAGCGCCCCGGCCACAGCCCATGTCGCCCCGGACGGGTCGGGACGGTGGACGGTCAGCTTCACGGTGGGCGTGGCCGGTGTGTGGCGCGGCGAGTTCGCGTGGGCGGGGTCGCTGGGTGGGCGGGAGCCGTTCGCCTTGGTCGTCGCGGCGGCGGGTGCGTTGCTCCCATGGTCACCGTCACCGACTGAGGTCGCAGACTACGTTCCCGGGCGGACCCGGCAGACCATCCCGGCCGGGACGGACACCCTGGTCGGGACGTTCACCACCGCGACCACACCCACCGGGGAGCAGGTCGCCCGCCTCATCGCCGGGGCCGTCGCGTATGTGGCCGGGCGGGTGGGGACGGTCGACGCGGGCCTGTACTCCCTCGCCCTCGCCACCGCCGCGCAGCGCGCCGCCGCCTACGTGGAGCTGGCGTACCCGGAACGGGACGCCAACCTCAACACCGCCGAGCAGCTCCTCGCACTGTCCGACGCCACCCTGACATCCCTCGCGGCAGCCAATCAGGCCACCACCGGGGCGGCGGTCGGCTCTACCGCACTGCCCATGTGGGCGTTCCCCGACCCGGTCGCCTACGGGGATCTGGTCCTCTAATGGCCGCACCCGGCGGTAGAGGTGGCACCCGCATCGTCTGGGATGAGGCCGCGCTCCGCGAGCTCCTCGTCTCCGGGTCCGGTCCGATCGCACAGGACTTGCAGCAGAAAGCCGAGAAGGTCACCCAGGAGGCGAAACGCCTCGCCCCCGTATCACCGCACGGCTCCCACGGCAGACCATCCGGGTACCTGCGATCGCAGATCAACTGGACGACCGGGACGGACGGGCAGGGCATCTACTACGACATCCACACCCCGGCGACTTCCACCACGGGCGCGCCGTATGGCCTGTTCAATGAGGTAGGCACAAGCAAGATGGCCGCCCAGCCGCACCTGCGCCCCGCACTTGACGTGATCCGCTGATGCCCACCGCCATCTACGTCGACACCAAGGGCATCATCCGCGCCTGGATCAACGCGCAAACATCCCTTGTGGGGCCTGGGATGCCGCTGCCCCTCGGCGCCCACCTGAAACTCTTGCGCTCCCCGTTCGCCGGGGCGTACGCGCTGGTCGGGATCGTCGGCGGCACCGACACGCTGCTCGCCGAGGGATGCCACCGGGCGAGGGTCACGGTCAGCCTGTTCGGGCTGTCCCAGGAAGGCGCCGCACGGGCCGCCGTCGCCTACGCCAACCAGCTCCGCGCACTGCGCGGCGGGAACACGGCCATGACCGGCGCTGTCTGCCTGACCATCGGCGACATCACAGGGCCGCTCGATGTGACACCACCCGGCGACGAGGCCGCGCAGTACCTCGTCGATGCCGACTTCTACTTCCTGCCCGCCTAACCCCCCGGTCGCCCGCAGCGGGCGCCGTGTCACCACTCCCAGAGGAGACGCCCCACCATGGCAGACGACACCCCCAAGACGGCGGCCAAGGTTCCCACGCAGCCAGCCGCCTCCACCGCCCCGGCCGTCCCACCGCCGCTGCCGTTCCGCCCCGGCGACAAGACCCTCAACGAAATCCGCACCGAACAGGCAGCCGAATACGGCAAGTACACGGCGCTCGGACCCATCGACCATGACGGGGTCCGCGCCTACAACGCCGGTGATCCGGTGCCCGTGGCCAACGTGGAAGCCCACGGCTACCTCGACCAGAGCCTCGTCGCCGAATCCGACTCGGCCGAGGCCAAGACCGCACGCGGAATCGAGGTCTGACCCATGCCGACCACCGCCACCCCCACACTGCTCACCGACCCCGGGTACATCTTCACCGCCCCCATCGGGTCAGCCGAACCAACCAACACCGTCGCCGGGTCGGTGTTCACCGACGCCTGGCCCGCAGCCTGGATCAGCGCCGGGGCCACCGAGGAGGGCTCCCAGTTCTCCTACGAGATCAACACCGAGGCGGTCACGGTCGCCGAGTTCTTCGACCCGATCCGGATCGTCACCACCGAGCGGTCCGGAAACATCGCCTTCGCCATGGCCAGTTGGACCCTCGCGAACCTGAAGATCTCCATGAACGGCGGCACCCTGAGCATCGTCTCCGGCACGGGCGCCACCGCGCTCAACAAGTTCGAGCCGCCCGATCCGGGCGCGGAGGTCCGCCGGATGATCGGCTGGGAATCCCTCGACGCCACCACCCGCCTCGTCTGCCGGCAAACATTGCAGTCAGGAACCATTGAGTCGGCGTTCCGGAAGGCCCCCGATAAGGCCCTGATCGCTTGTGAGTTCCAGTTCGAGGTCCCAACCGCCGCTAAGCCCTTCGCGTTCTGGACGGCTGGGGCGGCGCGGGCATGAGCCGGCTAGGGGATTTCGGTGTTGACCACGGCCCCCTGCCCGAGCCGGACACGTTCGGCTTTTTCGGGGAGGAGATCCGCACCAACCCGGCGATGACCGAACTGGGCGTCGCGGACTTCCTGGAGGTCGCCTCCAGCATCGACGAGGGCGACGCGCGGGGGGCCATCGCCGGGCTGATAGAGACCAAACGGTTCGCCCGCAACTGCGTCCACCCGGACGACTTCGACAAGTTCTGGGCGAAGGCGCAGGCCAACCGGCAGGACAGCGAGGATCTCCTCGGCGCTCTCATGCCGATCACCGACGCGATGCTCGGCGGGCGCCCTACTGGGCGGTCCTCCGTCTCTACGGATGGGCCGCAGACCACGCCGGGGAACTCCTCACCCGAGCCGGCCTCGTTGGAGGAGCGGGTGTTGCCCAGGCTGGTCAAGGCGCACCCGGGCCGCCCCGACCTGCAACTCGCCGGGCTGCGGACCATCGAGGGCCGTGTCGCGGCGGCGTCCTGACTCTCCTCGACGCGGTCGGGCTGGCCGGGATGTGTGACCTGGCGTGGGTGGTCCTGTCCGACCGGGTCCGCACGCTGACCCTCGCCGACCGGCAGTCTCTCCTCACGGCCGCGTTCCTGGCTGGGGCGGCGGGCAAGGTGGACCTGCCCGACCCTGAGCGGGCGGTTGACGACTTCGCGGCCTTACTGGCGGCACCACCTGCGCCACGTGCGGCTGACCATGATCTGCGAGTCCTGCTGGGGGTGGCATAGCGGTGTCTCTCGCCGACGCTTTCATCCGTATCCGCCCCGACACTTCCGGGTTCTCACGCGACGCCCGTGGCTACCTCCGCGATGAGATGGGCCGGTTCGTGGCGCAGAACAACCGGGACTTGGCGAAGGGCGGGAAGGTCGGCGGCGGTCTGTTCGGGAGGGGCATCGCCCGTGGTGTCGGCCCGGCCGTTGCCGGTATCGGCGCGGCCCTGGCCACGGCCGGTGTCGGCGCGTTCCTCAAGTCCACGGTTGCCGAGGCGCGGGAGGCCAACAAGATCGCGGCGTTGACCGCTGCCGCGATCAAGTCGACGGGCGGCGCGGCGAAGGTCACCGCCGGGCAGGTGTCGAAGCTCGCCGAGGCGATCAGCAACAAGGTGGCCGTCGACGACGAGGCCGTCCAGTCGAGTTCGAACCTGCTGCTGACCTTCACCAAGGTCCGCAACGAGGTCGGCAAAGGCAATGACATCTTCAACCAGGCGACCATGGCAACCGTCGACATGGCCGCCGTGCTCGGTGGGACCGCCGCCGACAACGCGATCAAGCTAGGTAAGGCCCTCAACGACCCGCTCAAAGGCGTGACGGCGCTGTCCAAAGTGGGTGTGTCGTTCACCGAGCAGCAGAAGAAACAGATCGAGACGCTGGTCAAGCACGGCGACGTCCTCGGCGCGCAGAAGATCATCCTGAAAGAGCTCGCGGTGGAGTTCGGCGGTGCGGCAGCGGCCATCGCAACCCCGGCGCAGCGCCTCGCCGTGCACTTCGGGAACCTCAAAGAGAAGATCGGCGCGGCGCTGATCCCCACCCTGGACCGGCTGTCGACGTTCGCCACAGACAGAGTGCTCCCGGCGCTGGAGAAGATGGGCGCTGCGTTCCAGTCGGGCAAACTCACGTCTGGCGGGTTCACCGGGTTCCTCGAGAAGGTCGGGGTCGCCGCCCGCAATGTCGGCACCTGGATCACCGGAACAGCCGTACCCGCGATCCAGCGGCTAGCCGCCGGGTTCAGCTCGGGTGAGGGCACCTCGGGGATGGCGAAGTTCGGGATCACCCTGCGCAACGTCGCTATGTGGGTGCGTGACGTGGCCCTGCCCGCGATCCGGAACTTCGCCGGCTACCTGCGGGACACCGTATTCCCGGTGGTCATGAAGATCGCCCGGGATGCGATGCCCGGTATCAGGTCGGCCGTCGACGACGTGACCACCGCGTTCCGGGAGAACCGGCCGCAGCTTGAGAGCCTGTGGGCGTCGTTCAAGGGTTTCGTGAACATGATCGTGACGAGGGTGTTGCCGATCTTGGGGCCGGTGCTGCGGTTCGTGTTCACGCAGATGGGCCGGTCAATGGGCGACTTCATCACCATTGTGACGAAGTTCGCGATCATCTTCCGGGGTTTGGCCACGGTCGTCGCGCAGGTTTCGGCCGTGATCGCCAGAACGTTCCTGAACATGGTCGGGACGGTCATCAGCGGCGCGGCGAAGGCGTTCGGCTGGATGGGTCCGCTCGGCGGGAAACTGCGGGGCGCCGCCGCCGAGTTCGGGAAGTTCAAGGACGGCGTGAACCGTCACATCAAAGCGATCACGCCCGGCAAGAACGTCACGATCACAGCAAGCGCGAGAGTCAACCCCTACTCCGGGCAGGCCCGGGTCGGCTCCGGCACGTACGCCCAGTACAAGTCGTGGCAGGTCCGCGCGAAGGGCGGCCCCATCCCCCGCGTCCCGGGGTCCGTCCCGAACCGGGACAGTGTGCCGACGCTGACCATGCCCGGCGAATTCGTCGTCACCAAAACCGGGTCGAACCTCGGCGCGGCCCTCAAATACTTCGGCGCCCCCGGCTACGCCCTCGGCGGTGAGGTCCGCCGCTCCGGTGAAAGCCGCATCGGCACCTACGGCCGGCAGGTCGCCGGGAACCTGGAAGGCGGGGCCCGCTTCGTCGGCGAGGGCCTACTCAAGTTCGTCACGTCCGGGCTCGGCAAATGGATCGGCGAACAGATGGCGGCGCAGGCGGCACTCATCGGCCGGTCAGGTGGCTACGGCGGGGTGAAGCCGTGGGTCGCCGCCGTCGGTGACGCGGTGCAGCGCATGTTCGGGCGGATGACGGTCGGCGGGGTCGGGCAACGGGGCAACGTGTCGGACCATCCGACCGGGCACGCCCTGGACTTCATGACCGGCAGCAACAAGTCCCTCGGGCAGCGGATCGCCGGGCACCTCACAGCCAACTGGTCCAAGTACAACGTCAAGTACCTGATCTGGGATGCCATGTACGCGGGGACCCCCGGCAGGTGGACCCGGTACTCCCACCCGGCGGGCCGCACGGATGCGACGGCGATGCACCGCGACCACGTCCACGCCTCCTTCCTGTCCAGCCCACGCGGCCGGCGGATCAACGCCGGCGAGTACGACCAGGGGGGCTGGCTCGAACCGGGCCTGAACCTGGCGTACAACGGCACAGGCAGGCGCGAGCAGGTCCTACCCGCCGGGCAGGACACCCAGTCTCTGGCCGAGGCGTTCGCCACGGCCATCGCCGGGATGACCCTGCAACTCCGCATCGATCCGTCCGGCCTGGCCACTGTGGTCGCGGTCGGGAACCGCCAACTGGGGAGGCGCGGCTAGTGCCCCCCCTGTCCGCGTACCGCCTCGGCCCCGTCGGGAACCTCATCCAACTCCCCCTACCCGGCAACGGCATTGACGCCACAGCGGAGAAGGTCGGCGGCTCCCACCAGCTCTTGTCCGGTGGGCAGTCCTTCGACGTGATGGGCGTACGCCGCTCCTACAAGATGACCTGGACACGCCTCGACCCGGCCGACCAGGCCACCCTCGAAGCCCTCTACCTCGGCGCCTACGGGCCTGGCCCGTACGTCCTGCACGATCCGACACGGGTCAACATGCTGAGCGTCAACCAGTCCACAGCCACCGACCCACGGGGCGACACCACCGGGTTCGCCGCGAACACGACCAGCGTCATCTCATCGTCGCTGCTGGCCCCCCGTACCGGCCTGCGGTCACTGCTCGTCGACATCCCGGATGGGACGGTCGCGGGCAGCGGCGGTGTCGCGGCCACGTACGGCACGTACGGCACCGTCGCGTCCCCGTCGCTGGACATTCCCGTCGTCCCCGGGGTCACCTACACGGGCAGCGTGTACGCGCAGATGGCGGCGGGTGGGGCGTCGTTCGCGGTGCTGAGCATCATCTGGTGGTACACGGCAGCCGGGGCCTATCTCAGCGCTTCTTACTCGTTTTCGACGACGGTCACCAACGCCACGCCTGTCCGCATCCCGGTGGTGGCGGCGGCCCCGGCGGGTGCGCACCTGGCCAGGTTGTTGTTCACCAACAATGCGACCGTCCCCGCCGCCCATCCCGGCATTCACCTGACTGACTGGCAGGTCGAGCAGGCCGCAGCCGCAAGCACATGGGTGGTCGGCTCGGGTGTGCCCCGCGTCCATTTCGCGGCCCTGACCGACAACTATCCCAAGAGCGGGCAGCACAACATGGAAGCAACCCTGCTGGCTGTGGCCTAGATGCAGACCGCCACGGCCGCGCTCGCCACCGCGATTGAGGCGCCGGTCCGGCAGCCCACCTACCGGCTGTCCGCCGACTGGGACGCCGACGGCCACGGCGCGGCGGGCACCATTGACGACCTGACCGCCAGGGTCGCGTCGGTCACCGTCGACCGCACCCTGAAAGGGGACATCCCCGAACAGGTCCGCCTCGTCGAGGGCTACGCCGCCGCGACGATGACCGTCGAACTCGCCGGTGACCCGAACCGACCCGAAGGTGAGAACGCCGCATGGTGGGCGTCCCGCTTCAACACCGCGTCCCCCCTGTACGGCAAGGAACGCCTCGCCCGGGACGTGAAGTTTGAGTTCGGGATGTCCGGGGCCGAGATGCTCCCTCAGTTCACCGGGCTCACCTCCGCGCTGAACGTGTCATCGGCGGACCGGTCGGCTTCCCTGACCTGCCTGGACAACTCCGAACGGCTCCGCTCCAAGATCAGCCTGCCACCTGTTGTCGCCGACGATCGGGCGCAGGCCCGACCCGGCCTGTCCGGCGGGTGGCTCACGGACTATGTGCTGCGCCGCAACAGCTTTTACGCCACCCCGCCACCGCCCGCCAATGTGCGCTTCCTGGCCACGATGCGCGGGTCGGCCTACCCCGAGACGGGAACGTCGCAGCAGGTCCTCGGCCCCCTCGGGCAGGCCGCCGAGTTCACCACCGCCACCGAAATGTTGCAGACCACCGCTACCGCCGTCGAGTACTACCGTTTCACCCCGGCCAGCCCGCTCAACCTCAACACCGGGCATGCGATCGGTGTTGAACTTCACCAGTTCACGGTGACCAGCGCGGCCGGGGGCCTCATCCACGTGTGCAACCCGAGCCTGCCCGACCAGGGTGTCGCCGTGTGGATGGACGCCGCCCGCGTCCTGTACGCCGGGGTCGCGCTCCTCGGCGGGGTCGCCTGGAACGGGGGGGCACTCACCGGGCCGACGCTGCCCGCCGGGACCAACTACCTCACGGTCCACTTCGCGTTCACCAACTCCGGCTGCACGGTCACCTGGCGGGTCAACGCCACCACCACGTCCGGTTCGATCGCCTGCGGCTGGGTCGACGATGCGTACCTGCTCAACTCGGTGCGCATCGCCGAAGCCCCCATCGCCACACCGCTGACCGCACCCACCCGGAAAACCGGCACCTTCGGGCAGGTCACCGTCACCAACCAGCCCGCCCCAGGCCCGTACAACAACGCCTTCGTCCCGACCGCGATCATCGACCCGTCCCTGAACAAGATGAACGCGGTCCTCAGCACCGAGACGCGGGACTCGGCAGGGTTGCTGACGGAGATCGCCGCCGCCGAGCAAGCCACCTTCGGGTTCGACGAGGCCGGGGTGCCACGCTGGCGAAACCGGCACCGCTGGGGCACCACCGAAGGGCAGACCCTCCAACGGACCCTCACCACGTCAACGGCCATCACAGACCTGGACTACGACGACGCCCTGGAGTCGGTGCGGAACGTCGTCACCGTCGAAGCATCCCCGGTTGTCGTGTCGGCACTGTCCGACGTGTGGCGCTCGGCGGGCGGGGAACTGATCCGCCCCCGCACATCGACGGTCATCTGGGTGGCCTTCGAGCATGCCGTGGTCGCGCTGGACACGTACATCAAACTCGCGTCGTCCGTATTCGTCCCGTCCGGGAAGTCCCGTATCCGCCTGAACACGAAGGCTGACGGGACGGGCACGGACTGGACCGGCGTCGGGGTGTCCGCCGTGCTGTCCCTGATCACGGCCACGTCGGCGAAGCTGACCATCGGCAACGCCAGCGGGACCACCTTGTACCTGTCCTCACCTGACGGCGCGGGCGGTGTGGTGCTGGCGGGGCGGACCGTGCAGGCCGACACCACCGGGATCGTCAAGCAGACCGCCGACGATCAGGCTTCCGTCGCTGATTACGGCGAGCAGACCCTCGACGTGGGCGCGAACCCGTGGCGGCAGACCGTCGACTCGGCCAAATCGCTCGCGTCGCAGTTGCTCGGCGAGTTGTGCCAGCCCCGCCCGGTCCTGACCAATATCGGCATCGTCGGCGACCCCCGGCTCCAGCTAGGGGACCGGGTCCGCATCGTCGACCGGGAGGGTCTCGCCATCGACGGGGAGTACCGGCTGTCCGGCATCAACAGCCGCCTAGAGGGCGGGAAGTTCACGCAGCGGATCACAGCCCGGCAGGCACCCGTCACCCTGCGCTGGGGTGTCGGCCGCTGGGGCGTCAACTCTTGGGGAGTCTGAATGACGTACCCGTTCGCCGCTCAGGCGTTCGACCAGATCGCCAGCCAGAACTTTATCAACGGTGTCGCCACCGCTGTCGACCTGCTCCGCGCCCCAGCCGTCGCCTTCGTCCCTGTCATCACCGGCGCGACGACGAACCCGACGAACTTCACCGCCGACGCGAGCGCCTCCTACTACGTCGTGCAGGGCTACGTGTGCTACATGCACGCGCAGCTGACGGCCCGCTCGGGGTTCACCGCCGGGGCGGGTGCCTACGGCATCAGCCTGCCCGTCGCCGCCGCGGCGGTCATCGACCAGACACCGTTCGTGGTCCGCGCACTGGACACGTCGGCGGTCGCGAACTACCCCGGGCAGGGCCGAATCTTCGCAGGGTCCAGCAAGGTTGACCGCTGCTACTTCACCTTGGGATCCACCGCCACGCTAAGCCCCACCTACCCGTTCACGTGGGCTCTCGATGACACGTTGACCATCGACGGCTCCTACCTCATCGCATGAGAGGACCTCGTCTATGACGATGCCCACGGCGGGGTTCCGGGGTGCGTCCGACCCGGCGACGGTCCTGTCTGGTTCGGGGCCACCCACCGACGACATCGGGTCGGACGGAGACACCTACGTGGATGTTGACAGCAATCTGACGTACGGGCCGAAGGCTGCCGGTGTGTGGCCGGTTGGCGCGGTCGTCGAGTTGGCCCGCGCATGATCGCCCGCCGTGCGCTGTTCGGGCTGCCGCTGTTCGCGTTCTGGCCGCGTCCAAAGCCGAAACCACCGAAGGGTCCTCCCGTGCCTCTCAAATCCCCGGCCGGATCAGACGTGCAAGTGTTCGACGCATCCGGCACATGGACCAAGCCCGCCGGTGCGCGGCTGGTGTCCGTCACCTGCATAGGGCGCGGCGGTGCTGGTGGATCGGCCCGCCGGGGCGCCGCCGGTACTGTCCGCTGCGGCGGCGGCGGCGGTAGCCACGGCGGTTACGCGACGCACCTGTTCGAGGCGTCATCGCTGACCGCCACCGTGGAGGTTTCCGTCAACGGCGGCGTCTACTTCGGGGGTGCTGCCGTGACCACGGACAACACCGACGGTGCCTCGGGCGGCACGGGAACCGATGCGGTGTTCGGCCCACCCGCCAGCCCGTACCTTCGCGCCGGTGCCGGGTCCGGTGGGTCCGGTGGGACCAACGCGACCGGGACCGGCGGGGGCGTGACGACAGCGACAATGCTCAGCCTCCTGGCCGGTCAGAGCGCGTCGACGACGGGTGGGAGCCCGACTGGCTCAGTATTCGCACCGGGCGGTGGTTCGGGTGGCGCGGGGGCCGGCCTGACCGTGGGGAACGCCGCGAGCAATGGTGGCAGCGGCGGTGACTCACAGGTGTTCGCGAACGTGGGGACCGGCGCGGGTGGTTCAACGCCGCCAATTGACGCCCCGGCCGCGTTGGATAGTCCGGTCGGTTCGGGTATCCCCGGGCCGGGCGGGGGTGGCGGGGGCAGCAATGGTGGCAACGGGTCCGCTGGTGCCAAGTACGGCGGCGGGGGTGGCGGAGGTGGGGCCAGCCTGAACGGGACGAACTCCGGGGCCGGTGCGGTCGGCGGGGCGGGCGTCGTAGTTGTCGTCAGCTATTTCTGAGCCATCCTCCCGACCGACTGGGGGTTCGCCATGACCGCCACGCCCCCGTCCGATGACACCACCGCGAACCACAAGGAGGGGCGCTGATGAGTGCCAGACATGCCGGGGGCCGGGGACGCGGGCTGCTCACCCGGCTGCGGTCACCCCGCCCGGGCCTAGGTGACATGCTCATCGCGACCGGATGGTTCGCCCTGACCGGGCTAGGGCTCATCATCCAATCAGACCGCTACTCCAACACCCCGGCGTACGCCAACCTGATCGAGGTGCTACCCGCCCAGGTGTGGGGCGGTTTCCATTTGGCGGTCGCCGCCGTCATGCTCGCCGCGATCACCCACCTCCAGGTCCGGTGGATCACTACTGCCGCCATCACCGCCGCCTTCGCGCTGACCGGGGCATGGTGGGTCGCGTTCATCGTCCGCTGGCTCACCGACGTGGGAACAACACCAGTCAACCCGATCAACTGGGCGCTGGTGTTGTTTCTCCTGACCCGGGTGGCCACCGGAATCGACTCGGTAA
>Ga0136617_10000743_pt1 | contig 28223 bp, 26 predicted proteins | sample AntDrymUQ3222106_2_FD_129672 | JGI IMG/M metagenome (GOLD analysis project Ga0136617, IMG submission 129672) | Polar desert sand microbial communities from Dry Valleys, Antarctica - metaG UQ322 (21.06) | ecosystem: Environmental > Terrestrial > Soil > Desert | place: Antarctica: Dry Valley...
CGCAACGGCGGTAGGCCTTTTGCTCGCGGGCCGTGATCAGTTCATCGAAGGCGAAGCGGCGCGAGCTCAAGTCATTGGACTAGGCGGCATGGCGGAGCGGATGAAGCAATGGTTTAGGGCGAATTTTTGAAAACGGACCAAAGTAAACACCTACTTTGGACCGGTTAAAGGCTTCCCTGGAATCGCTGGCGAAGCCAGTCGATTCCAGGCGAAAAGAGCAGGAAAGATCGGGAAAGACAAATACAACAACATCGAAGCGCGTTGCAATTTTTTCGTAAACCAGACAGGAGAAAAGGAGCACACCATGTTTGAAATCATCGACCAGTCGCCACAAGACGGCGCGATCATCAAAGTCATCGGTGTCGGCGGCTGCGGTGGCAACGCCGTCGAGCACATGATCGCTCGCGGCTTGAGCGACGTGGAGTTTATCTGCGCGAACACGGACGCGCAGGCGCTGAAGCGGTCCACTGCCGCCACGCAGTTGCAGCTTGGGTCGACGTTGACCCGCGGCCTCGGCGCAGGCGCCAAGCCGGAAATTGGCCGTGACGCGGCGATGGAAGACCGTGATCGCATCTCGGAGCTTATCGCCGGCGCGGACATGCTCTTCATCACTGCAGGGATGGGAGGAGGAACAGGCACGGGTGCAGCGCCAGTCATTGCTGACATCGCCAAGAGCCTGGGGGTCCTCACAGTCGCGGTGGTAACGCGGCCGTTCAAGTTCGAAGGCAAGCGGCAAAAGGTAGCGCATGCAGGGATCGAGGAGTTGCAGAAGAAGGTCGATTCACTGATCATCATTCCCAACGACAAGCTGATCGAAGTGCTGGGCGAGAATGTTTCCGTGCTCGACGCTTACGCTGCGGCTAACGATGTTCTCTACGGCGCGGTGTCGGGAATCGCCGAAGTCATCAATAACCCTGGGTTGGTGAACGTTGACTTTGCCGATGTCCGCACCGTCATGGGCGAAGTCGGTATGGCAATGATGGGGTCGGCGACCGCCGCTGGCGTCGATCGTGCGCGCATCGCGGCGGAGCAAGCCGTCCGAAGTCCGTTGCTTGAAGACGTCAACTTGGCTGGCGCCCGCGGCGTGCTCGTCAACGTTACCGCGTCGGTGGGTCTCAAGATGAAGGAATACTATGAGGTCATGAATACGATCAAGGAGTTCACCGCCGAGGACGCGATGGTGATCGTGGGCACAGTGATCGAGGATGCAATGGGCGATGACCTGCGCGTCACGATGATCGCGACGGGTCTGGGCGGAGTCGCAATCGGAACCAAGCGCACACCGAAACTCGAGGTGTTCGACAACGCTGTCGTCGAGCGTACCGGAACCGATGGGCTGGGGATTCGTGCCGCGACAATCGACTACGAGCGGCTAGACCAGCCAGCGGTCATGCGCAAGGGACGCGCGCCTTCGAGCGTGGCGGCGACGGCAAGCTTCGACCCGTCGGAAATCCCTGCATTCCTGCGGCGGCAGGCCGATTGATCGCTAGCGATTTGAGACGTGGAAAGCGTCGATAAGAACGCTCGTATTGGAAAAGGAGTCCTTTGAGTTTCGTCGTCGAGCTCGGTCGGCGTGCTACCATCGCGCGCCAACTGGTTGACCTGATACGAACCATTACTGACGCGTCACCATGCTTAAGCAACGCACGCTAAAATCGGCGATCAAAACCACCGGCGTCGGTCTTCATACTGGGGTTCGAGTTGAATTGGCATTAATTCCCGCGCCGATCGACACCGGCATCGTCTTTTCCCGGATCGATCTGCCCCAGCGAGTCAACATTCCCGCGGTGGCCACCAACGTCGGCGAAACGCGCTTGTCGTCGACGCTCACGGGTGCAGGCGGCAGCGTTTCGACCGTCGAGCATTTGATGTCAGCGCTCTCCGGTTTGGGAATCGACAACCTGCTGGTGGAAATCGCTGGTCCCGAAGTCCCCATCATGGACGGCAGCGCAAGCCCGTTCGTTTTCCTCCTGCAGTCTGCCGGAATCGCTGAACAGCGCGCCCCCAAGCGCTACTTGCGCGTGACCGCGCCGGTGGAAGTTCGTGATGGAGACAAATGGGCGCGATTCGATCCGTTTGACGGCTTTCGACTCGACTTCACCATCGATTTCCCGCATCCGGTTTTCGGCTCGGAGAATCGGCAGGTCATCGTCGACTTCGCGCAGGTTTCCTATGTGAAAGAGGTCGCGCGCGCGCGCACCTTTGGATTCATGCAGGACGTCGAGGCGATGCGCGCTGCGGGCTTGGGCCTGGGCGGCAGTCTGCAGAACGCAATTGTGCTCGACGAATTCAAGGTATTGAATCAGGAAGGATTGCGGTTCGACAACGAATTCGTTCGGCATAAGGTTTTGGACGCCATCGGTGATTTGTATTTGCTGGGTGGGCCGTTGATCGGGCAATACACGGCATACAAATCCGGGCATGCCTTGAATAATCTGATCGCTCGCCAGTTGCTCGCGCGACCCGATGCTTTCGAAAGGGTGACGTTTGCCGACGCGGCGACATTGCCAAGCGCATTTCACGAATGGGCTCTTGAACCAGCGCTCAACTACTGAGCGCTAATCAACAGTTGATCTCCAGAAGCTAGCCGCGGTACCGCCGCACAACGAAGCTCGGTTCGATGGTCGTCGTCCGGCTATTGCTCTTCCTCGCGTTTGCGGCGATCGCGGTCTCAGGAATTCTGTATCTATACAAGCGCGATCGGCGCTACCTGCGATTCATAGGCCAGGTCGTCAAATACACGATCTACCTGCTGGTTGGCGTTCTCACGTTCTATCTCTTCGAGCGGCTATTGATTGCAGTGTAGCCAGGCATCCATAAGCTCGCCCTTCCTAGCCGCCGCCCGCGCGCCGAGCTAGATTAAGAACAGCGCGTTTGAGTGGGCCGTCGCTTAAGGACCGGGCAAGCTCTCGCAATGGCGCCGCCTTAATGCGGGGCCGTTCAACGGATGACCGTTTCACTGTCGGACGATCTCCCACCGAGACTTGCACCCGCAGGCGCAATTCAGTAAAGTCCCATCCCTCGCGACGCAGCCCGCTCAAAAGCTCGGGAGTTCGCTGGCGAATGACCGCGGCCACCGATCCGGCGGCGACTGCCAACGTTAGCGTTCCCAGTCCTATTTCCGCAACGCGGACCCGATCCGCGAGCGCGCGCGGCAGATGTCCGCGGACGGAGGCAGTCAGCAGATTCTCCCGCACCAAGCGAGCGTGCCAGCCTGCAAGCGTTGCGTCTTCGGTGACGACGAGGGCAAGCGCGCGGAACGGTTTCCGTCCGGTTGTCAATGCGGTTGGTTTATCCAAGTTCTATACATACCGACAAGAGTGAAACCCTACTTTTGTGTCGTTGGCTCCCCGCGCATCGCCGGTCGACCACTAGCGCGGAGGACAGGAGGAGGTTGCTAATTGAACATCATCCTTGTGTCCGGTGCCAGCGGCCGCGCGAAAACGATCATCGTTGATTGGCGCCACTGGGTGATCGCCAGCGCCGCATTTGTCTTGGTACTCGTTCTCTTCGCGCTGGTCTTCAATTTCGTAACAGTTCGATGGGCCGCTGCTGCGCAGTTTCCATGGTTTCACGCGCTTGTCTTGGCCGACCAGCGCGAGGAATCGGCGCGTATGCAGGAGCGCGTACACGGGCATTTGCACACGATGGCTCTGCGCCTGGGAGAGCTACAGGCACGGATGCTCCGCCTCGATGGCTTGGGCGAACGACTCGCGCTTAACGTTGGTTTGCAACTGCAGGAGTTACCGGCGATTCAGGCGGCAACCACTCCCGGTCGCGGTGGCGAGGACTCATCGTCGCCGGCGCGCACCCTTTCGCTCAAGGAATTCGCCACGTTGCTCGATCAGCTCTCGCGAAATGTTGAGGCGCGGTCCGATCAGCTGATCGTACTCGAAGCACTGCTCGTCGCCGACTCGGCGAATCGATATTTTCTGCCAACACTCCTGCCTATCGTTGACGGTTGGTTCTCTTCGAATTTTGGGTTCAGAATCGATCCGTTTTCCGGGATGCGGGCGATGCACGGCGGTATCGACTTCCCGGCAGATGTCGGGACACCTATCGTCGCGGCCGCGAGCGGCAAAGTCGTCTTCGCGGATTGGCATTCGCACTATGGTAAAATGCTTGAGATCGATCACGGCAACGGATTGGTGTCGCGCTACGCTCACGCGTTGCAACCCGTTGCCAAAGTGGGTGACCTAGTCCTACGTGGTCATTGCTACTGTCGGCTCGACGGGCAAGTCGACTGGACCTCACCTGCACTTTGAAGTCCGATTGAACGGAATTCCGCAAAACCCGGCACGTTTTTTGAACGCGAGTTTGTAGCGGACGACTGCTAAATCGGTCGGCGGAGCGTTGCCATTTGTGCCCGATAAGGATGCCCGATATGCGAATGAGGGGTGAGAACATTCTCACCCCTTGTTTTTCGCCCCGCCGGACGGCACGTAACGCTCCATGATTTCCAATATCCTGACCCGCATCTTTGGCAGCCGCAACGAGCGGCTGTTGAAGCAATATAGTCAAGCAGTGCGCGAAATCAACGCGCTCGAGGGCAAGATCGCGGCGCTGACTGATTCGGAGCTGGCGGCGAAGACCGGCGAGCTCAAAGGGCGTGTCGGCAACGGCGAAGCGCTTGATCAAGTGCTACCCGAGGCGTTTGCCATCGTGCGCGAGGCGGGCAAGCGCGCGTTGCAAATGCGCCACTTCGACGTGCAGTTGATCGGCGGCATGGCGCTGCACAACGGGAAGATTGCCGAAATGCGCACCGGGGAGGGCAAGACGCTGGTCTCCACCCTTCCCGGTTATCTGAATGCGCTCACCGGCAAGGGCGTGCACATCGTTACGGTCAACGATTACCTTGCGCAGCGCGACGCTGACTGGATGGGGCGCATCTACAAGGCTTTGGGTCTGACCGTCGGGGTCAACCAGTCGCAGATGAATCATGCAGATAAGCAGGTCGCGTACAACGCCGACATCACCTACGGCACCAACAACGAGTTCGGCTTTGACTATCTGCGCGACAACATGGTATTCGCGCCATCTGAGCGAGTGCAGCGTCCGCTGCATTACGCGATCGTCGACGAAGTCGACTCTATCCTCATTGACGAAGCGCGTACGCCGCTCATTATTTCTGGTCAGGCCGACGACAACGTCGACTTGTACTATCGGCTGAACGAGCTCGTTCCTAAGCTCACGCGCCAGGCCGAGGAAAAAGGCGGTGGCGATTTCTGGGTCGACGAAAAGGCGCACCAGGTCCTTTTGTCCGAAGAAGGACACGAGAAGGCCGAAGCCATTCTGTCGCACGCCGCCTTGATCCCTGTCGGGTCGAGTCTCTACGATGCGCATAACATTTCACTCGTGCATCACTTGTACGCAGCGCTGCGCGCGCACGCGCTGTATCACCGCGATCAGCAATACGTCGTGCAAAACGGCGAAGTCGTCATCGTCGATGAGTTCACGGGACGACTGATGTCGGGCCGTCGCTGGTCCGATGGGCTGCACCAGGCCGTCGAAGCGAAAGAAGGCGTTCCAATCCAGCGCGAAAATCAAACACTTGCGTCGATCACCTTTCAGAACTATTTCCGCATGTACGGCAAGCTCGCCGGCATGACTGGAACCGCCGACACAGAGGCATTCGAGTTCCAGCAGATCTATCACCTGGAAACGGTCGTCATTCCGACGCACATGCCGATGGTGCGCAAAGATGCGAACGACCTCGTCTATCGGACGTTTCAGGAGAAAGTTGATGCGATCGTGGCCGACATCAGGGATTGCTTCGACCGGGGGCAGCCGGTGTTGGTGGGAACGACGTCGATTGAAAACTCCGAGCTTCTTGCGAAGTCGCTCGAGAAAGTCAAGCTTCCGCACCAGGTCTTGAACGCCAAGCAACATGCGCGCGAGGCGGACATCGTGGCGCAAGCGGGCAAGACGAAGTCCATCACCATCGCGACCAACATGGCTGGCCGCGGCACCGACATCGTCCTGGGAGGGAGCCTTGAGCCAACGATTTTGAAGCTCCGTGATGATCAGGCGCTGCAGCCTGACGAAAAGGAGCTCCAGATCGAACGCCTGCGATCGGAGTGGCAAGTCCGTCACGACCAGGTCGTCGCCGCAGGCGGATTGCATATCGTCGGCACGGAGCGGCACGAATCACGCCGAATCGATAATCAATTGCGCGGTCGCTCTGGGCGGCAAGGCGACCCCGGATCCTCGCGTTTCTTCTTGTCGCTCGAGGATCCGTTGCTGCGCATCTTTGGTGGTGAGCGCTTGGGCGTGATCATGCAGAAGCTCAAAATGCCCGAGGGCGAGCCGATCGAGCATGGGATCGTCAACCGGTCGATCGCCAAAGCGCAGAACCGCGTTGAATCGCGCAACTTCGACATTCGCAAACAACTGCTCGAATATGACGATGTCGCAAACGATCAGCGGCGGGTCATCTATCAACAGCGCAATGAGCTCTTGGAAGGCGAGGACGTTGCCGACACGATCCGCAACATGGTTCGTGGGCAGATCGAAGATACGGTCAAGACGTACATACCGATTGAAACGGTCGAAGAGCAATGGGATCTTCCCGGCCTCGAGACGGCACTGACGGGCGACTTCCAGATCACTGCGCCCGTTGCCGAGTGGGCCAAAGACGATGCCGATCTCACCGACGAAACGCTGCGTGAGCGCATCGTCGAGATTGCATTGCAAGCGTGGCAAGAGCGCGAGACGCAAGTCGGGGCAGAGCTCATGCGGCAATTCGAACGCAGCCTCATGTTGCAGACGCTCGACCATCATTGGCGCGAGCACTTGGCAGCGCTCGATCATTTGCGGCAGGGCATCCATCTTCGCGGCTACGCGCAGAAGAATCCGAAACAGGAATACAAACGTGAAGCGTTCGAGCTTTTTTCTGACATGCTGGACAGGATCAAGAAGGACGTCGTCAAAGTCGTCTTGACCGTGACGGTCAAAAGCGAGCAGGACGTGCAGGCAGTGGAAGAGACCGCGCCAGTCAGCAATGTCAGATACCAGCATGCCGACTATGAAGAGGCGCTGGCGACGACCGCAGCCGATGGCGATGTTGCCCTTGCACCACCGCCGCCCTTCACGCGAGCGGGCGCGAAGGTCGGCCGTAACGACCCGTGCCCCTGTGGGTCGGGCAAGAAATATAAGCACTGTCACGGTCGCATTTGACCGTTATCTGACAATAGAGCCCGAGGCTATCGGGTTCGATCGTCACTGCGGATCGGTCGCTCCGCTCTCGTTCTAGTCGGTCCCTGATGCCCGTTCGCTACACGCCGCCCCTCCCCGAATCGGTGCTGCCGGTTCCGGGAGTGAAGCTCGGCGCCGCCGCCGCCAAGATCAAAGCGTGGGACCGCAATGACGTCTTGCTCGTCGTCTGCGACGTGGGAACGGTCGCTGCCGGTGTCTTTACGCGAAACCGATTTTGCGCCGCACCGGTGACCGTCTGCCGTGAGCATCTTGCATGGCAACTCGCGACTGCCAGCAACTTCCGCGCACTCGTGATCAACGCCGGCAACGCCAACGCCGGCACGGGTGAGTCCGGACTGGTCGATGCGCGTGCGGAATGCATCGCCGTCGCGCACTTGCTCGATTGTGCGCCGGAAGAAGTGTTGCCGTTCTCAACCGGCGTCATCATGGAACCACTGCCGGTCGACAAGATCGTCACCGCACTTCCGGCTGCTCACTCGGAGGCCCGCGCCGATGGCTGGTTTGACGCAGCCAACGCGATCATGACTACCGACACTGTGCCGAAGGCGGTGTCGCGCATGGTCACGATCGACGGCGTGCCGATCACGGTGACCGGCATTTGCAAAGGCGCGGGAATGCTGCATCCCGATATGGCGACGATGCTTGCGTTCATCGCGACGGATGCGCCCATCGTGGCGGGCGCGCTCGCCCAGGTTGCGCACGACGTCGCTTTCGTCTCGTTCAACGCCGCGACCGTCGATGGGGACACATCGACCAACGATAGTTTCGTGTTAGCCGCAACGGCTCGTGCAAAAATCGCTCCCATTCAAGACCTTCGGGACGACCGATTACCGGCTGTGCGCGCCGCAATCGAAGACGTCGCGGTGGCATTGGCGCAAGCGATTGTTCGCGACGGCGAAGGCGCGACCAAGTTCATCACGATCCGCGTCGAGCGGGGGTTGGACGTCGAGGAGTGCCGGCGCGTTGCGTTCGGCGTCGCGCATTCACCTTTGGTCAAGACGGCGTTTTTTGCCTCTGATCCTAACCTCGGCCGCATCGTGTGCGCGATCGGCAATCACATCGCATCCGACGCCGACCCCAATCGAGTGTCGTTCTGGCTCGATGACGTGCTCGTCGTCGATCACGGTGGGCGTTCCGCGAGTTACCGCGAAGAAGACGGGCAGCGCGTGATGAAGCAGGACGAGATCTCCATTCGGGTCGATCTCAATCGCGGCGAATCGGCGACGACCATTTGGACCTGCGATTTTTCGCACGCGTACGTTTCGATCAACGCCGACTACCGCTCGTAGCCAACGATGCCGCCCGCCGATCTACAATCTTTGATGGTCAGAGCAGAGCGCGTGTTGGCGCGCGTCGAAGCGTTGCTGCCGCCCACGATGCCCGACCCCGATTGGCGCAAGATTACCGCGGCACGCTGGCGAAAGCGCGGAGCGTTGGGTTTCCTCCAGCCGATCATCCATCCTCGGGCCGTGCGCCTGGACAATCTCGTCGCCGTCGATCAACAGAAACAGATACTCGAGCGCAATACGCGACAGTTCGTCGCGGGCGCTCCTGCGAACAATGTGCTGCTGACCGGTTCGCGCGGGACCGGAAAGTCCTCGCTCATCAAGGCACTGCTCGCCAAATACGCGAGTCGAGGGCTGCGCCTGATCGAGGTCGATAAGGCCGACCTCGTGGATTTGCCGGACATCACAGAGCGCATCGCCGATAGACCTGAGCATTTCATTGTCTTCTGCGACGATCTGACGTTCGACGCCGGCGAAGCAGGCTACAAGGCGCTCAAGGTGATCCTCGATGGCTCAATCGCAGGGGCGTCGGACAACGTGCTGATCTACGCGACATCGAATCGGCGACACCTGCTGCCGGAATCGATGCGCGATAACCTCGAAACCCAACACGTCGGCGACGATGTTCACCCAGGCGAGTCCGTCGAGGAAAAAATTTCACTCTCGGAACGCTTCGGCTTGTGGATTTCGTTCTATCCGTTCAGCCAGGATGACTACCTTGCTGCAGTCAAGGGATGGCTCACTCATTTCCGCATTGAAACCGGCAACGCCCGCGACCTTGAAATACTGACCCGCGATGCGTTGCAGTGGGCAATCCAACGCGGTTCACGCAGCGGACGTGTCGCATGGCAATTTGCGAAGAACCAAGCCGGTGCGCAAGCATTGAAACGCAAGGTGTGAGCAGAGCGATCGTCCGCGTCGCCGCGGCCGTCGTTTACCGCGGCAATGGCGACGTCCTGCTTGCGCAGCGTCCCGCCGGGAAACCTTATTCGGGTTACTGGGAGTTTCCGGGCGGCAAGCTCGAGCATGACGAGACGCCACGCGCTGCATTGGCTCGGGAGCTCGCCGAAGAATTGAACATTCGGGTGCGCCGGGCGACACCATGGCTCGTCTCCGAATTTGTGTATCCGCATGCGCACGTCGAGCTCAACTTCTTCCGCGTTTTCGCGTGGGCGGGGAAGGTGTCTGGACGTGACGGACAGGCCTTTGCTTGGCAGACGCCTGGAGATTTCAGCGTTGCCCCTCTGCTGCCTGCGAACAGCCGCATTCTTGATGCGCTCAGATTGCCGCCAATCTATGGCATCACGCGCGCGAGCGATGTCGGCGAAGAAGAGTTCCTCGCTCGCTCGCAGCGCGCGCTCGAACGCGGCTTGAAGCTGATACAACTGCGAGAAAAAGCGTGGCCATCGTCCCGGCGCGATGCCTTCGCCGTACGCCTGCTCGCGCAAGCCCGTGACCATGGGGCGCAAGTCTTGGTCAATGGCACCGCCGCCGACGCGATGCGACTCGGCTGTGCCGGCGTTCATTGGACTGCGGCAACTTTGACGTCGGCGCACTCGCGGCCGGCGGGGATGCGGGTCGCCGCGTCTTGCCATACGCAAGAAGACTTGCTCCGCGCGAGTCGCCTTGATCTTGATTTTGCACTCTTGGGGCCGGTACTCGCGACGCCGACGCATCCGGACGCAATACCCCTTGGCTGGGACCGATTCGCGGCGATGGTTGCAGGCACTCGACTGCCGGTGTTCGCGCTTGGAGGACTGAGCGCGAAGGATCTCGCAACCGCGATCGACCGCGGCGCGCATGGGATCGCACTACGACGCGCGGCGTGGGACGACTAACTTCTACTGGGCCCGGTACTACAGCTTCTTACGGGAGTCGTCCGCGCTTGGCTCGAGCGGGCGCTCGTCGACCTGTGGCTCAGCGGGAACACGGTATGCCTCGGACGCCCAAGCTCCGAGATCGATGGTCTTGCAGCGGTTCGAGCAGAATGGCCGCCACGTTGCTGCAGCAGTCCACTCGACGGCGGAGCCGCATTGCGGGCAGGCGACGACGCGTGGAGGCATGTTAGCCCTCGCGAGAGGTCAGCAGGTAACGGTAACTATAACGCATCGAATGCGCAGCGCTTAACCATTCGGATTGTTGTTCGACCTCTGCGGGGCGCCCTTCATGCGGCAACGACGTAGTAACGAACCATTGAGGAAGCGCCGGTTGCGCGCAGGTCTTTTCTTAAGCGCTATACTCGTGCCGCGTCAGGTGCCCGGCCTCTAACAGGTTCGGGTGAAACGGGAAGCCGGTGGGAAACCGGCACTGCCCCCGCAACGGTAAGTCAGTACGCGAATCGCCAATTGTTGCAAGCCACTGCGTCGCCAGACGTGGGAAGGTGCGATTCCGCGAGCATGCATCAGATGATGCGTGCTGCTGATGAGTCCGGAGACCGGCCTGACGGGCGAGCTGTCGCGGCGTGCGACGGCTCTAAAGTAGCGCGTCGCGGCGGGCGATGGTGGCTGCAGCGGTGCCACCAGAAAGCCGCCTGCAACGCCAGCAGTTCACCGCGCGTGAGTCGTAAGACGCGGGGTGGACGATGCGAAATGGTCTTGTTGTTTCATTCGTTGGCGTTGCTTGCGTGGTGAGCTGCGCTGCGGCAGTGGCGCAATCCAGGGCTGAATCGCCAGCGGCGATGCTCGACCGGGTGTACGTCAGCGGCAGCCGGACTGAGACGACAGCGGCAGAAACAGGTTCGGCGATCAGCGTAGTCACCGCCCAAGAACTCGAGCAGCGGCAGATTCGCTTCGTGTCCGACGCGCTGCGCGCAGTGCCTGGTATCTCGGTCAATCGCCAGGGGCCGGTGGGAACCTTCACACAGGTGCGCATTCGCGGTGCCGAGGCGAATCACACGGTCGTGTTAATCGACGGGATCAAAGTCAACGATCCTTTCACTGCGGAAGTCGATTTCGCGCATCTCTTGTCAGCGCAGATCGATCGCATCGAGATCCTGCGCGGGCCGCAGAGCGTGCTGTATGGGTCTGAGGCGATTGGCGGCGTGATAAGCATCTTGACCAAGAGGGGAGCGCCGGGTGTAGAACTCGATGGCGCGACGGAAATTGGCTCGTTTCGCACCGTCTCCGGGACGGTGGCGGTGCGCGGAGCGACTGACTCCTTCAACTATGCGCTGTCCGCGGCCGGACTCGGAACCCGCGGCACCAATTCTTCGCGGTTCGGGTCGGAAGACGATGGATTTCGCAATGAGACATTTTATGCGCGAGCCGCTTGGACGCCTGCGCGCGCTGCGACGCTCGAAACATCGCTACGTTATCGTGACAGCCGCAGCGATTTCGACCCGCAGGATTTCGCATTTCCGCCTGGCCCGACGTTCGGATTGATCATCGACGGCGATCGCCGGACCGAAAGCGATCAACTCGACGCTGGGATGCGCGGGCGGCTCGTCGTGGGAGCGTTCGAACATCAATTGAACCTGGCCCACACGCGAACGACCACCGACAACTTCGCCGATGGGTCGTTCGATGGCGGCTTTGACGGGAAGCGCACGCGCTTCGACTATCAAGGCACATGGCGCTTCGGTTCGGCAACGATGCCGCGGGCGCTGACGCTGGCCCTCGAGCGAGAGCAGCAGCATTTCCGAAGCAGGGGTCCGACGGCGGATTCGGCACAGAATCAGTCGCGCAATAACGACAAGACCGCGGTCGCTACCGAGTATCGCGCGCTCCTGCCGTCGCTGACCGCGCTGACGCTATCGGCCCGGCGCGATCATCACGAATTGTTCGAAGATGCGACGACGTACCGGGTGACCGCCGCGCATCCGATCGGCGGAGGCGTCAAGCTGCGAGCGAGCTTTGGCACCGGCATAGCAAACCCGACGTTTTTCGAGTTGTTCGGGTTCATTCCCGGCAGCTTCGATCCAAATCCAAATCTTAGGCCCGAGAAATCGCGCGGTTTCGATATCGGCGCCGATATTGCGATAGGTCCCGGCCGGCTGTCGGCCACGTACTTCAATGCCGATCTCAGCGATGAGATCGTCGGTACGTTTGACTCGACGACATTTCGCGCGAGCGCTGTCAATCTCGCCGGCAAAAGCAGGCGGCGCGGAGTCGAGATGGAGGCGCGGTACTCGCCAGCAGCGAACCTCGATGTATGGGTCACGTACACATACACCGACTCAACGCAACCCGACGGCCAAGTTGAGGTGCGCCGGCCACGTCAAGTGGCTTCGGCCGCAATCACCTACACGCTCCCGAACGCAGCCAGCGCCGTTACGCTTGCAGTCGACCACAACAGTCGCCAGCAGGACCTCGACTTCCGTAGCTTCAGTGCCGCACGCGTGACGTTGCGCGACTACACATTGGTGCGGCTCGCCGGCAATTTTGCGCTAACGCGCAACGTGAGCCTGACTGCACGCGTCGCAAATCTGCTCGATCAGGATTACGAAGAGGTGTTTTCGTATCGACCAAGCGGACGCGCGTATTACGCCGGTGTGCAGGCGCGTTTCTAGGGCGGCGATGACTAAAGTGTCGCGTGCAGTCGTCGCGTTGCTGGTCCTTAGTCTTGCGACACCGGGCAGTGCCGCGCCGCAGCGCATCGTGTCGCTCAATCTCTGCGCCGATGAGCTGGTATTGCGGCTCGCTGCGCCAGGCACCGTCAAGTCGGTCACTTGGCTCGCCCGCGACCCTGCGCTGTCGAATGTATCGGCAATCGCGCAAACGGTGCCGGTCCATCGAGGACTGGCGGAAGAGATCGTGCCGCTTGCGCCCGACCTCGTTCTCGCCGGCGCGTACACGACGCGAACGACGGTCGTGCTGCTGCGGCGACTTGGGATCCCGGTGTTCGAGCTCGGCGTGCCGAAGAGCATCGACGAAGCTTTGAAGCAGATCACAACGGTGTCCGCCGCGCTTGGAACGCAAACGCGCGGAGCACAACTCGTCGCCGACATCGCCACGCGACTGGCGGCTCTGCCGGTCTCTACCATTGCCTCCCAACAACCGATCGCTGCCGTCTATCAGCCCAACGGTTTCACCATAGGCGAGGGCTCGCTCGTGAACGATTTGTTGCGCCGCGCCGGCCTGCGCAACCTCGCAGTGGAACGGCGCATCGATAACTACGGCGAGCTGCCGCTCGAATCGCTTCTGCTCGCAGAGCCGGACTTGCTGATCATGAACGGTGAGGCTGAGCGTGGACGCGCGCTCGCTTACGAGGTGTTGCACCATCCTGCGCTGACCCGACGTTACAGTGACGCGCGCGTCGTCAGCATTCCGTCGGCGTGGTGGAGTTGCGCCGGGCCGTACCTGGTCGATGCCGTACAGCGCCTGCATCAAATAGCCCGGCAGTTACCTGCTCCGGAAAGACCGCAACGATGAGCACCAACGCGTTACCGGTGCTTGCGGCCGCGAACACCGCGCCGATGCGACCCGCGTTGTTGCTGAGTGTCCTCGGGTTGGTGCTCATGCTGTTATTCGTCGTGTCGCTTGGGGTAGGTCGCGCCCCCCTCGAGCTTGCCGCAACAATTGCACAGTGGATGCGGGGTGACTCTACGCTCGCCACCTTGATACTGATCGAACTGCGCCTTCCACGCACGCTGCTGGCCGCCTTGGTCGGTGTCAGCCTCGGGTTGGCAGGAGCGGCATTGCAGGGTTTGCTACGCAACCCGCTGGCCGAGCCCGGCATCATCGGCGTTTCAGCGTGCGCCGCACTGGGTGCGGTGATCGCGTTTTACGGTGGGCTTTCGGCGATGGCGCCGCTGGCGTTGCCGCTGGCGGGCATTGCGGGCGCGCTGCTCGCCGTCGTGCTGCTGTATGCACTCGCCGGACGCGAGTCCAGCACGCTGACCTTAATCCTCGCTGGCGTCGCGATCAATGCCTTCGCCGGCGCTGCGACCGCCCTGGTGCTCAATATCGCCCCGAATCCGTTCGCAGTGACCGAGATCGTTTTTTGGATGATGGGATCTGTGGCCGATCGCAGCATGAACCATATCCAAATCGCAGCTCCGTTGATGATCGTCGGCTGGGCGCTGCTGGGGACCAGCGGCCGCGCGCTCGATGCCTTAACCCTGGGCGAAGACACCGCGGCGAGCCTCGGCGTGCGACTCGCCACGCTGCGGCTCATGCTTGTGCTCGGCACCGCGTTGGCCGTCGGAAGCGGCGTCGCGGTTACGGGCGCGGTTGGCTTTGTAGGCCTGGTGGCGCCGCATCTGCTGCGGCCGTTGGTGGGGTACCAACCGAGTCGTTTGCTGATCGCCAGCGCTCTCGCTGGCGGGGTGCTGGTGCTAGCCGCCGACGTTGCAATCCGGCTTGTCACGATCGGGCCAGAGCTCAAGCTTGGCGTGGTCACCGCGTTGATCGGAGCACCGTTTTTTCTCGTGCTCGTGATGCGCCTACGACGCGAGACGATCTGATGCGAATCACCGCTGAATCCATCACGGTCGTGGTTGGGACGGCGACCTTGCTGGATAACGTCACGGTGACGGCCGAGCCCGGTCAGCTGCTCGGGTTGGTGGGACCGAATGGAGCAGGCAAGTCAACGTTGCTGCGGGTACTGACGGGCCTGCGCGACTGCGCGCGCGGACAGGTCCTCTACGACGGTCGGCCACGCAGCGAACTGGGATCGCTGCGAATGGCGCAACAATTGGCTTATCTGGCGCAGCGCGGGTCGGTCGCATGGCCATTGACGGTACAGCGACTGGTCGCCCTGGGGCGTATGCCGCATTTGCGAGGATGGGGCACCCATGATCCAGCAGGCGCTACAGCGATCGAAGCGGCGTTGACTGATACTGATCTTGTGCGCTTGCGCGAACGTATCGTCGATACATTATCGGGCGGCGAACTTGCGCGCGCGCTTCTCGCCCGCGCACTGGCGGTGAATGGTTCGGCGTTGCTCGTCGACGAACCGGTCGCGGCACTCGATCCGTACCACCAGCTGCAGGTGATGGAGATCCTCCGCACACGGGCCGACAGCGGTCAAGCCGTCATTGTCGTGCTGCATGAGCTCACGCTGGCTGCACGTTTTTGCGACCGCTTGCTATTGCTCGATGGCGGACGCGCTGTTGGTACTGGGGCACCAGCCGGCGTGCTGACCGATGAAAACCTGCGTACGACTTATGGCGTTACTGCACTACGCGGTGAGCGCGATGGCGCCGCTTATCTGGTGCCTTGGAACTGCGTCAATCAGGCGGCTGGGGCGATACAGAGGTCGGCGTAACAAAGGCCATCGCGCTTGACGACCTCTTTGAGCTCGCATGCAATCGCGAGCCAACCGCGCGCGGCAGGTGCGCGGGCAAACCATGTATGTCCGGATGTAGTGTATGCGCCAGGATCTCCAGACTGTCGACCAATCGCGGGCCGGGACGGCTGAAGTACTGGGAGCCGTCGATTACAAAGACGCGTTCGTTACGCACTGCCTCCAAACCTTGCCACTCGGTCATCGCTTCGACCGCCTGCAAGTCCTGTTGCGTTCGAGCTACATCGAAGCCGCAACAGGCGACGAAAATCGCCTCAGGTTGCGCAGCATTGATCTCGCTCCAGTGCAAAGTGCGGGAGCGCTGTCCCGCGCGACCGAGCAATTCGACACCGCCGGCGAGGTCTACCAGTTGCGGCGTCCAATGCCCGCATGAAAATGGCGGGGCAAGCCACTCGAGCAACACGACGCGCGGGCGCGAGCGAATGGTCGCGCTGCGCGTCGCAACCGCATCGACCCGTGAGCGCAGGTCGGCGATCACGCGCTCGCCACGCTCCGCGACTCCGGTTGCATCAGCAACCAAGCGCAAGCAATCCAATACGTCAGCGAGCGACCGCGGTGCAAGGTTGACCACGCGCGGCCGAGTCGACAACGACAGCGATGCCGCTTGCACTTCATCGTCGGCGACTGCACACACATCGCATAGCGCTTGGGTGACGATCAAATCAGCGCATAGCGATTCCAGCAACGGCAAGTCGAGTGTGTAGAGCGCCTGTTGCGTATGCAGTTGCCTGCGCACCAGCGCGTCGATGTCGCAACTATTCGCATCGTGCGAAATGAACGTGCGGGTGATACGTGGCAAGTGCCTGACTGCGGGCGGCCAATCACATTCATGACTAACGCCGACGAGCTGGGCTTCCAGTCCGAGCGCGCAGACGATCTCGGTCGCGCTCGGAAGCAGAGAAACGATGCGCATTTAGACCGAAGGTCGAGATCGCGTCAAAGGTTACAAAACATCAACTCAAAATCGACGTCGCCGTCGAACAGGTCTCCGCGGTCCATCCCCGAGACGCGCAGAAAGCGAATGTTGAGGGCATATTTATTCGCGCTGATCTCCGGCACGCAAGCGAGAGTCTTTGCCACCGTGAGTCGCAGGAGTTGCGCGACCTTGCTCGTCGTCGTCATCTGCTGAAAAACCCCATGTCGCGCCGTGTGCCGGCTGGCGCGGCCGTTGTCTCGCAATAGCTTCAAGATGATCCCAACAGCGTCGCGTGTGGGCTCGAACGGCTCGATCCAGCCCTTGAGGTCGCGTCTGCGCGTGTCCGGATCGCGATGCAGCCACCAGTGATACGCAGGGAGATCAAACTCGCACGCGCCACCGGGAATGCCCGCACGTTGCTTGATCGCCATCAGCCATTCGTTGTCGCGTAAGTGCCCCCCGACTTTGCCCGCTTGCGCGTACAGGTGTCCGTTGACCGCGTCGATTTGGGCGAGCAACTCGCTTAGTACATGCTGATCGATTTCCGGATTGTGCTTGAGCGGCACGAGAATTTGCTTCTGTCGCTCCAACTCCTGCAGCAGATCCGCTTTGAGATCGGCGCGCGCCGAGACATCGGTCACTTCGAAGAGGGTGAGCAGCGCAGCGTGATGATCTGGGGCCGCGTCGCGTGACGCAAAATAGCCCGCACGCGCAAAGATGTCCTCGAGCCGCATCAGCGTGCGAATGCGCTCGTTCAGCGGATGTTCGTAACGGATCATCGGGTTGCGAAACTAGGCGCAGAGCCAATGTCCCATTCTGCCCCTAAACGCCAGAGGTTCAAACGAGGAAGCGACCGAACTTCGCGCAGGGTTCAATCCAGGGTTCACGCCCCAACCGCCGCTCGTGCTGCGCACTCGCGATAGAATCGATCGAGCCGCGCGACCTGCAGCGCGGTAGCCGGCAGCGGACCGCTATTGTCGATGATGTCATCGGCACGCGCGAGTCGCGCTGCGCGCGGCAATTGCGTGGCCATGATCGCTCGTACCTCGCTTTCGGAGATCGCGCTGCGCGCGGTCACCCGGTTGATCTGAACCTCTACGGGACAGTCGACAACGAGGATGCGCGCGACTTGTTGCAGCAATCGGCCTCGCTCCAGCAGCAAAGGAACCACGAGAATTCCGTAGACGCTGTGCCAACTCGCGATCGCGCAATTGAGGTACGCACGGATAAGGGGATGCAGCGCGCGTTCGAGCTCCAAGCGCGCGGCGGGATCTTCAAAAACATGCTGCCGAATCCAGGCACGGTCGAGCGCGCCGTCCGTGGTGAGCGCACTGGACCCGAATAGAGCGACGACCGCGCGATGGCCTTCCTCCCCTTTGGCGGTTACGGCATGAGCTCCATGATCGGCATCGGCAATGTCAACGCCGAGCTCGCGGAATGCCTGTGCGACTTCCGACTTGCCGCTGCCGATTCCGCCTGTCAGGCCTACGACGTATGGCACGTCTAGCGCAAGTAAAACCGGGCGAGCGCGGGACCGAAGAAGAGTGCAAACGCTCCCGCGATCGCAAGGTATGGACCAAATGCCAGCGGGATGGTGTGATCCCGTCCTTTGGCCACGACCAAGCCCAATCCGATGACCGCGCCGACGACCGACGATAGCAACACGATCGCGGGCAACACCTGCCATCCCAACCATGCACCGATCGCGGCCAGTAGCTTGAAATCACCGTAGCCCATGCCTTCCTTGCCGCGGATCAGCTTGAATAGCCAGTAGATGGCCCATAGCGACAAATAACCGGCGATGGCGCCAATGACGGCGCTTGCGAGTGGCACGAAAAGGCCATACAAGTTCACCGCCATACCAGCCCAGAGGAATGGCAGCGTGATGTCATCCGGCAGGAGCTGCGTGTCGAAGTCGATGCACGTCAGCGCGAGCAACGTCCACAAAAATCCGCAGGCGGCAAGCCCCTTCCAAGTCGGACCGAAATACCAGATCGCGCTGACCGCAAGTGCTCCGCCGAGAACCTCAACAATCGGATAGCGCGCGGATATTGCAATGCCGCACCTGCGGCATTTGCCGCGAAGTGCCAGCCACGACACGACTGGAATATTGTCGAGCGCAGCGATTTGTTGACCGCAGCCGGGACAGGCGGAGCGGGGCCAGAGCAGGTTGTAGCGCGGCAATTCTGCCGGGGCTTCCCCGCGCAGCTCCGAACATTGCGCATGCCACCCACGCTCCAACATCTTCGGGAGCCGGTAGATGACGACGTTCAAAAAGCTGCCGACGCAAAGTCCGACAGCGGCAGCCAACGTGGTGGCCACCACCGGGTCGAGGAACCCGGGCGTCATCCCCGCCAGAGTTCCGTATTGCTACGGACCGTGATCAGACGACGGAACCGAGCTTGAAGATGGGGAGATACATCGCTACGACCAAGCCGCCGATCACCACACCCAGGAACACAATGATGATCGGCTCGAGGAGGCTTGTGAGTGCAGCCACCGCATCGTCCACTTCGCGTTCAAAGAAGTCAGCGACCTTGCCCAGCATGTTGTCGAGCGAGCCCGATTCCTCTCCGATCTGGGTCATCTGCAATACCATCGATGGGAACAAGCCGGTGTTGGTCATCGAGTTGGTCAAACTGGTGCCGGTGCTGACTTCCGTCTGAATGCGCTTGGTGGCCGCGGCGTACACCGCATTGCCCGAAGCGCCTGCGACGGCGTCAAGCGATTCAACGAGTGGCACGCCGGCTGCGAACATCGTCTGCAAGGTCCGCGTCCAGCGCGCGATCGTCGCTTTGCGCAAGATGTCCCCGAGAATCGGCAGCCGGAGGACGAGGCGATCGTACCCATAGCGGAAAGCGGCCGACCTCTTGAACATGAAGGTAACCCCCACGATCGCGCCGATCAGGACCAGGAATCCGAGCCACCACCAACGCACGACGAAATCGGAAATGGCCATCACGATCAGCGTGGGTGCCGGCAAATCCGCACCGAAGTTCGTGAACACTTGCTTGAACGCGGGAACGACCCAGACCATGATCACCCAGACGACAACGATCGCGACGCATATGACCGATATCGGATAGAACATCGCCGACTTGATCTTCGCCTTCAGCGCGAGCGTCTTCTCCTTGTACGTGGCGAGCCGGTCCAGAATGCCATCCAGCATGCCTGCCGTTTCGCCGGCGGCGACGAGGTTGCAATAGAGCGCGTCGAATTGCGCCGGGTGCGTGCGAAACGCCTGCGACATCGAGGAACCGGTCTCGATCTTGTTCTTGATGTCCATCATGAGCCGGGAGAAGCGCGCATTGCTATGGCCACGCGCGATGATCTCGAAGGACTGCAATAGCGGCACGCCGGCCTTGAGCATCGTGGCCATCTGCCGCGTGAAAAACGTGATGTCGCGCTCGCTGATCTTTTTGCCACCGCGAAACGTCTGGCGCTTGATCTTGGCAACGCGGATGCCCTGGCGGCGGAGGTTCGTCGTGACGACCGTTTCGGAGGCCGCACGGACTTCGCCGCGGATTTGCCGATTATTGCGATCGACTCCCTCCCAGATGTACGTGTACTCCTTGACGTCGCGGCGTTTCAGCGTTGCGGTTGCGGTGGCCATAATGTTCCTCGCGGGAGTAGATGCCGGCGGCGATTACCGGGATCCATCACTCGTTGGTGATTGCCTCGATTTCTTCGAGTGAAGTGATGCCGGCCTTGACTTTCAGAAGACCGGACTGGCGTAGATTGCGAAAGCCTTCTTTCGCCTGCTGCTCGGCGATGTCGATCGAATTGCCGTTGCGCATGATGACGAGGCGCATGTCGTCGGAAACGGGGACGACCTCGTAGACGCCCACGCGGCCCTTGTAACCAGAGCCCTTGCAATGGTCGCACCCGACGGGGCCAAACGGTTGCCACGAGCCATCCAAGTCTTCTTCCGTGAAGCCGGCTCGCAGCAGTGCTTCGGGCGGAATGTCTTCTGGTTTCTTGCACTGCATGCACAACTTGCGGCCGAGGCGTTGGGCGGTGAGCAGAATGACCGACGACGCGACATTGAATGGTGCAACACCCATGTTCAGCAGCCGCGTTAACGTCGTCGGGACATCGTTCGTGTGCAACGTGGAGAGCACGAGGTGGCCGGTTTGCGCTGCTTTGATTGCGATGTCGGCCGTCTCGAGATCGCGGATCTCGCCGACCATGATGATGTCCGGGTCCTGCCGCAGGAACGAGCGCAAAGCGGTCGCGAATGTCAGCCCCGCCTTCTCGTTGACGTTGACTTGATTGATCCCGGCGAGTTGGATTTCCACCGGATCCTCGGCAGTGGAAATGTTGTAGCCGGGCTGGTTCAGAATATTGAGGCACGTGTAGAGCGAGACGGTTTTGCCGCTGCCGGTGGGGCCCGTGACCAGGATCATTCCGTAGGGCCGGCCAATCGCCTGGACGAGGGCTTGCTGCTGATCCGGCTCGTAGCCCAATGCTTCGATGCCGAGCTTGATTCCGGCGGAGTCGAGAATCCGCATCACGATCTTTTCGCCGTAGAGTGTCGGCAAAGTCGAGACGCGAAAATCGATCGACTTGTTCTTGGTCAGGATGAGCTTCATCCGGCCGTCCTGCGGGACGCGCTTCTCCGCGATGTCAAGTTTCGAGATGACCTTGATGCGGGAGGCGACCTTGTCCTTGATCGCGAGTGGCGGTTGCGCGACCTCCATCAGCACGCCGTCAACGCGATAACGGACGCGGAAAAACCGCTCGTACGGCTCGAAATGAATGTCCGAAGCGCCGCTGCCGATTGCGTCCAATAAGAGCTTCTGGATGTAGCGGACGACGGGCGCATCGTCGACGTCGGATGAGTCTTCCTCGGTGCTCTGCGGCGTACCTTCCTCGAGACCCACTTCGATGTCGTCGAGATTCGCCATGTCGCGCAAGGTGGTACCGGTCGAATCCACCATGCGCTGGATCGCCTGCGCGAGCTTGTCGTCCTCGACCACAACCGGTTCGGGCACAAGGCTCGTCTTGAACCGGACTTCCTCCAACGCCTGCAGGTTGGCGGGGTCGGAAATCGCCACGAACAGCTTGTTGCTGCGCTTGAAAAGCGGCAGAACACGCCGCGCCTGCGCGATCTTCAAGTCGACCCATTCCCTCTGGATCTGCTCGGTATCGAAGCTCGCAAGGTCAAGCAGCGGGATGCCGAAGGTGCGCGAGGCAAAAACAGCGAGTTGCTGCGCGGTGATGCGCTTGCCGGAGAGCAACTGCTCGACAAAAGCGATTCCCGCCGACTGCGCCTGCGTTTGCAGTGCCTCGGCTTCGTACTCCGACATGAGCCCGTGCTGCGCCATTGCGCGCGCGAGGCCGCTGATATTGCGGGTAGCGGCGTGAGTGGCCATCGAGATGAGTTTGGGGATTGCCAAGGGAGTGTTGCGCAAGGGTTGACTGCAAGCAAATCGCGTGCCGGCCAGCCGGGCCGAACGCTATTCCATTAGCATAAAAATCAGCTTGGCGATGATGCCCGCTGGACCGAGGTTTGTAAAGGCGCGGCCGGCTGTCCCACCGGCGGGAGCAACTTGACGACTTTCACCGCGCGATCCTGCGTTTGCAGGATTTCGAGCAGCTGTCCTTCCAAGCGAAACGAAACACCGCCGTCTGGGATATCGCCCAAATGCTCGACGATCAGGCCATTGAGCGTCTTGGGGCCGTCGACGGGGAACCGTGTGCCCAAGCGCCTATTCAGCCTGCGCAGTGGTGCCATTCCCGGGACCAGCACGCTACCGTCGGTTTCCCGCCGATAAGTCTCGATGCCGCCCGGAGCTTGTGTGGTGAACTCGCCGATGATTTCCTCGACGATGTCCTCGATCGTCACCAATCCTTGCAGTTCGCCGTATTCATCGACGACGAGCCCGAGTCGCTGCCGATCGTTCTGGAATTGGGTCAACTGGGTCAGCAGCGGGGTCCCGGACGGGATGAAGTAAGGAGCGCGCAGCACTTGCCGCAAAATGTCCGCGTCAACCTCGCCCGCCTGTTGCAAATGAACAACGGATTTGAGCGGCAAGATGCCGATGATGTTGTCGAGGGAGTTTTCGAAGACAGGCAGGCGGGCGTGGTAGGAAGTCGCCAGTTGCTGGCGCAAGAACGAGGGCTTCTCCGCCAAGTCGAGCGCGTGGATGCCCTTACGCGGAGTCATCACATCGTTGACGGTGATCTCCTCCAAATCCAGCAAGTTCGCGAGCATGGTGCGGTGCTTGCGGCGAAAAAATTGGCTTCCTTCGAGAACCAGCGAGCGCAACTCCTCCGGCGTCATATCGGCGTCGTCAGGCGCAGGCTTGATCCGGAGTACCTTCAGCAGAAGCTGGACGAAAAGGTTGACGAACCAGACGATAGGGCGCAAACCCTTGAGCAGTGGAGCGAGGGCAAAGGCGACCAGCGGAGCGATCCGGTCGGCGTGCGTAGCGCCGATCACTTTCGGGGTGATCTCGGAGAATACGAGGATGGCAAACGTCACCGCCACGGTGCCGAGCGCCAGCGCCAACTCACCTTCCCCGAACAGTCTTACCGTGATGATCGTCGTCAACGTCGCCGCCGCGGCGTTGATGAGATTGTTGCCAAGCAAGATCACGCCCAGCAGACGGTCAGTTTCCGCAAGCAAGCCCACTGCGAGCTTGGCGCCGCGATTGCCGTGCTCGGCGCGGTGCCTCAAGCGATAGCGGTTGGACGCCATCATCGCGGTTTCTGCGACAGAAAAGAATCCGGAGAGGATAAGGAGCACCGCGAGCGCGATACCCAAAGTGCCGAGCGAGAATTCGTCCAAGGAGTCGTTGGCAGCGAGCGGTGTCGAGTATTCGGCGCCGGATCGGGGTGTGTCAACCGCCCAAAGGGTCGACTAACGCGGTCAGCGCCCGAGGAGTATCTCGGAGACGAACTTGCTACCGAGGTAGCCCAGCACGAGCAGCACCGTTCCGGCGATGATCCAGCGCAGCGCCCGTCGCCCTCGCCATCCGAATCGCCAGCGACCGACGAGGAGGATCCCGAACGTCAACCAACCGAGCACCGAAAAAAGGTTCTTGTGCGTGAACGTCAGCGGCCTGCCGAATAGTTGCTCGGAAAACAAGAGCCCACTGGCAAGCGTTGCCGTTAGCAGCACAAACCCCAAGCCCACCAAACGGAACAGGTAACGCTCCAATGTCAGAAGCGGCGGTGTCGCGTCCTCCGGTTCGGCCGGTCGGCCCCGGTGAAGCCGGCGTTCTAGGCCCGTCAAGACCGTCGCTTGCAGTGCAGTCACGACGAATAGTCCGTAAGCGCATAGCGCGACAAAAATGTGGGCAAGGGCCCACGTTTCGCCCGCGTACGCAACGTAGTGCGGATCGCGTCCAAGCCCTGGGGCAAGTGCGCACGCGGCAGCAACGGGCAGCACGACAGCTCCGACGTAAGGAAGATCGCGCAGTAGACCGGAAGTCACGGCAAAGAGCACGGTGAGGCCCGCCACCAGCGACAACGCGTTGGCGAATGCGAAATCGAGACCTTTGGGTGTGGCAATCGTTGGGACAATCGCGATCGCGTGCAGCGCCAGCGCGGCCCAAACCAGTGCGATGCCAATCGATGGAGCAACCGCCGGCGTGGCGCGGGGCCATCGCGCCCACGCAGCAGCCGCATACACGGCGGCGACGGCCAAGTGCAGTAGAATCACTTCGTTTCGCGAGGGGTACTGCACCCAGTCACGCGCGCAATCAGTGCAAATTGTGCGGCGCAACGGAGTGCCATGCGTATCGAGGCAAAGTGTACCCGATGCCTCGCATGCACTCGCACCGTAGCCCACCTCCTTTTTTGACTCTCCCTATGCTCGACCAGCTAACTTCTCGCCTATCGCGCGTCGTCAAAGAGTTGCGCGGCGAGGCGCGGCTCACGCAGGACAATATCCAGAACGCGCTGCGAGAAGTGCGGTTAGCGCTGTTGGAGGCCGATGTCGCCTTGTCGGTGGTCCGCAGCTTCATCGCCGATGTGACGGAAAAAGCGGTCGGTCAAGACGTCTCCGCATCGCTCACCCCGGGCCAAGCATTGATTGCGGTTGTGCAGCGCGAGCTCACGGTGCTGATGGGCGAGAGCGCGAGCCCGCTCAACTTCGCAATCCAACCGCCGGCCGTCATTCTACTGGCCGGGTTGCAGGGTGCGGGCAAGACTACGACGGCAGGCAAGCTCGCACGCTTGCTGCGCGAGGAGCAGAAGAAAAAAGTATTACTGGTCTCCGCCGACGTTTACCGGCCGGCTGCCATCGCGCAGTTGCAGACGCTGGCGGCGCAGGTCGGCGTTGACTTTTATCCATCGAGCGCGAGCGAGGCTCCGGTCGCCATTGCGAAGAGTGCGCTTGACTGGGGGCGCCGGCATTACCACGACGTCCTCGTTGTCGACACCGCGGGTCGGCTCGGTATCGATACCGCGATGATGGAGGAGATCGCCGCTCTGCATGCGGCGGTTTCCCCGATTGAAACGCTATTCGTCGTCGATGCCATGCAGGGGCAGGACGCGGTGAACACCGCGCGCGCGTTTCGCGATGCCGTGCCGCTGACCGGCGTCATCCTGACCAAGCTCGACGGCGATGCGCGCGGTGGCGCGGCTTTATCGGTGCGCCACGTGACCGGGGTGCCGATCAAGTTCGTCGGTGTTTCCGAAAAATTGACGGGCCTCGAGGTGTTTCATCCCGAACGCATGGCGTCGCGCATCCTGGGGATGGGCGACGTGCTGTCGTTGATCGAAGAGGCGCACAAGACCGTCGATCTGACGCAGGCGCGGGAGATCGCCAAAAAGGCCAAGACCGGGAAGGGGTTCGATCTCGACGATTTCAAGTCGCAGATCGGTCAAATGCGCAAGATGGGCGGTCTTTCAGGATTCGTCGACAAGCTGCCGGCGGAGCTCGCGCGCGCCGCGCAGGGGGCGGCTGTCGACGAGCGCAAGATTGGACGCATCGAAGGCATTATCAACTCGATGACGCCGCAGGAACGCGCAAAGCCCGAACTGTTAAAGGCGTCGCGCAAGAGACGCATCGCCGCTGGATCTGGCGTGTCGGTGCAGGAAGTCAATCAACTGTTGAACCAGTTCGAGCAGACCCAAAAAATGATGAAAATGGTCGCTAAAGGTGGAATGCAGAAGATGCTGCGCGGCATGAAAGGCCTGCTACCCGGTATGCGCTAGGGGAGCGCGACGGTCGTATTCCAATTTGCCGGAAACAGCGTTATATCGTACAATCGTTGGCTTTTTGTACGGCTCACACTCTTTTGCGAAAGCGGAAATAGCCATGGTTGTCATACGCCTTGCGCGCGGCGGCGCCAAAAAGCGCCCGTTTTTCAACGTCGTCGTCGCCGACTCGCGCAACCGTCGCGATGGGCGTTTCATCGAGCGCGTTGGCTTTTTCAACCCATTGGCAACCGATGGCGAAGAAAGTTTGCGGCTTCTGCATGACCGCATCACTTTCTGGCAGGAGCGCGGCGCCAAACTGTCCGACACGGTCGCCGGCCTTATGAAAAAGGCCGCACACATGAAGGTGCCGGCGGCAACCGAGGCGTCCTGACGCCATCGGCCGCACTCCGCAAATGGTTGTGATGGGGCGCGTCATCGCGCCCTTCGGTATCAAGGGTTGGTTGAAGGTGCGGCCGTTCACCGCGGAACCTGCGACGTTGTTGCAATATCGGCATTGGTGGGTACGCGCGGTGACTGGAGCGTGGCAGTCCGTTGCGCTTACCGATGGTCAGGCCCAAGGACTGAATCTGCTCGTCGCGGTCGATGGTGTCGCCGATCGCGCCGCCGCGGCGGTTTTTAATGGGGCGGACGTCGCTGTCGCGCGCGAGGATCTGCCGGACGTGGGGGCGGATGAGATTTACTGGTCGGAGCTCGAAGGCCTGAGCGTGGTCAACCGACAAGGCTTAGCGTTTGGTCGAGTTGTCGCAGTTGCTGGTTTCGGTGCGCATCCGGTTCTACGAGTGGTCGATGAGGTCGGTGGTCCGGAACGCTTGATTCCGTTCGTTGCAGCGTACGTCGATCGCGTGGACCTCGTCGCTGGCCAACTCGTTGTCGATTGGCAGCCGGACTACTAAACGAAACCGCGGCGAGGAAAGTGAGAACTGGTGCAGATCGACGTCGTAACGCTGTTTCCGGATATGGTGGCGCGTGCGGCGGCCTTCGGCGTGACAGGCCGCGCCCGCGAACGGGGATTGTGGCAATTAAGGCTGTGGAACCCGCGCGATTACGCGACGGACGCCCATCGAACCGTCGACGATCGGCCCTATGGCGGCGGGCCCGGGATGGTGATGCTGGCGGCGCCGCTGGCTGCCGCGATCAGCGCGGCGAAATCGGCGCAATTGCAGGTGGGGGTGCGTGCGCCGTGCGTGATCTATCTATCTCCGGCCGGTGCGCCGCTCCGCCATCGGCGAGTCGTTGAGCTTGCGCGGCAGCAAGATGCGGGGTACATCCTGCTCGCGGGGCGCTACGAGGGAATCGACGAGCGTTTGCTTGGGAGTGAAGTCGATTGCGAGATTGCAATCGGTGATTTCGTCGTTTCGGGCGGTGAGTTGCCCGCCCTGCTGCTAATCGACGCGATCGTCCGGCAACTTCCAGGTGCATTGAACGACGAGCAATCCGCGGTGCAAGAGTCGTTTGTCGATGGCTTGCTCGATTGTCCGCATTACACGCGGCCGGCAAGCTACGCCGGACAAGCGGTACCCGACGTGCTGCTGTCGGGCGATCATGCGGCGGTTCGCGGCTGGCGATTGCAACAGGCGCTGGTCAGGACGCAAGAGCGGCGGCCCGATCTCTTGCGTGAACGCGAGCTCACACCAGAAGAGCAGGCGCTGCTAAAAGAATATGCCGACGCTGACCGTAGTCGCTAACGTCACACTCAAATTTGATCAAAACTGTAGAAATCGTAAACTTCGGCCCGCTTTCGCGGCAAAGGCGCAATAACGTGCTACTGCGTGCGCTAGAATCCGGTAGCACGAACTATTCCTAACATTTAGGACGTCCAATGAACGTTATCGAGCAACTTGAGAAGGAAGAAATTGCGCGCTTGGGGAAAAAGATCCCGGATTTTGCCCCGGGCGATACCGTCATCGTCAATGTCAGTGTCGTGGAGGGGGACCGCAAGCGGGTGCAGGCGTACGAGGGCGTGATTATTGCGAAGCGCAATCGTGGTCTCAACTCATCGTTCACCGTGCGCAAGATTTCGAGTGGAGAAGGTGTGGAGAGGACGTTTCAAACGTATTCACCGTTACTCGCATCAATCGAGGTGCGCCGCCGCGGCGATGTCCGCCGCGCGAAGCTCTACTATCTTCGCGAGCGTTCTGGAAAATCAGCGCGTATTCGCGAAAAGCTTGCGCACCGGCAAGTCGCAAAGTAGGCGCTCGGGACCGAAAAGCACCGCCCAGTCGACCAATCGATCGCTAAAACGGCCCGCATTCGGGCCGTTTTTATTTTGGTGCGCCCGGCAGGGCGCACGTACTTGGAGGTGGAAGTCCTCTACACACCCGGCAAGGGGAAGTGTTAGCCGAACGGCAAGGGTGTCGCGGGCGACTGCGAATCTGGAGGAAGCTGAA
>Ga0136617_10000744_pt1 | contig 28195 bp, 35 predicted proteins | sample AntDrymUQ3222106_2_FD_129672 | JGI IMG/M metagenome (GOLD analysis project Ga0136617, IMG submission 129672) | Polar desert sand microbial communities from Dry Valleys, Antarctica - metaG UQ322 (21.06) | ecosystem: Environmental > Terrestrial > Soil > Desert | place: Antarctica: Dry Valley...
ATGCGGGCCTATGGCTACGCGGGCGGGCTGGCCCCGGCGCACCAGCTGGCGGGGCCCGGGACCATTGTCTTCGATCACATGCGCGATCTGCCCGGGCTGCTCAGCGGCGCCGGCGCCGTCGCCGTCGCCGTCGCCGTCGCCGTCCCAGTGTGTATGGCACCCGCACCTCCGACGTCGCCGAGGTAGCTCGGGGTGGCTCAGCGCCGGACTCCGACGGCAACGAGTTACCCGCTTCGAAAAGGCCCCCGGTCGGGGCCAGCCGGAAGATCGTGCAGTGGGCTTCCCACCGCGCCGCAGCCGCCGGGCCGTCGGGCGGGTTGAGCCGCTTGGCCAACAGCACCGGTACGACCTCGCGCCATTCGTCGAGTCCCGGTGGTACCCGCCAGACCATGGCTTCCCAGGTGACGATGCGGCTCCAATTCGTTGCCGACCGGACGATCACTTCGCAGGTGGGAAGGACGCCGAGGTCGGGCGGCAGCGGCTGCTCGCCGGGACCGGTCACGACGTAGACCATGTTGTTGTGCCAGACGTGCCAGGCGGCGGTGATCGGTGAGGAGCCGCCGGTGACGACCCACACGAGGTCGGACTTCTTGGTGGCCTCCTCGATCAGGGCCGGCATCTCTGGCATCACAGCAGCGTCTCACGGCCAGTCGGTAACTCGCTCCGTTCCTCGCTGCGCTTGATGCTCACTCGCCTGGCCGTCATCTCGCTCCGCGCCTCGCTCCGCTCGATGCTCACTCGACCACCCGTAGGGTCGCGGGATGCTGAACTACGAGACCGTTGACGTCTTCACCGACCGGGCCTTCGCCGGCAACCCGCTCGCCATCGTCCTCGACGGCGAGTCGTTGACGACTGGTCAGATGCAGTTACTGGCCAGGGAGTTCAACTACTCGGAGACCACCTTTCCGCTACCGAGCGAGCGCGCTGACTACCGGCTGCGAATCTTCACTCCCAACACCGAATTGCCCTTTGCCGGTCATCCCTCGGTCGGCACAGCGCACACACTGGCCCGGCTCGGCCGGCTTCGTACGGGCGATGTGGTGCAGGAATGTGGCGCGGGGCTGCTGCCGGTGCACATCGGGGCGGATGCGGTCCGGCTCACCGGAGGCCAGCCAGTGGTCGGCCCGGCGCTGGATCCCGGGCCGTTCCTGGCGGCCGTCGGCCTGGGCCCCGACGACTTCGCGGGGCCGGCTCCCCGGCTGGCCGGCTGCGGGATCTCCTTCGTGCAGCTCTCCGTACGTCCGGAGGCGTTAGCACGTACGATGCCCAACCTGGCCATGTTGCTGCCGCTGGGAATGGATTCCGGCATCAGCGTCTCGGCCTGGGACCCGGCCACGCAGATGGCGCGGTCCCGGGTCTTTGCCGCCGAGCTGGGCGTGAACGAGGACCCGGCCACCGGTTCGGCGGCCCTGGGTTATGGAGTCTGGTTGGTGGCCAGTGGCCTTGCGGCGCCTGAGGGTGCGACCGACTACACCGTGCGCCAGGGGATCGAGATGGGGCGGCCATCCACGTTGCGCTGCCGGGTGGAGGCCGTCGGTGGCCGGGCGGTCCGTGCGTCGGTCGCCGGCACGGCGGTGTCGGTCGCGCGCGGCGAAATCTGCGAACCGCCACGGTGACGGACGCAACCGAAGACGGGCAGCAGCGGCCGGAGGTGTACCGGCCGGACGTTGTCCATGAGGCAATGGGTCTGCCGCCGCGGCGGGACGCTGTGCTGCTGGCGATCTCGCTGCTCGGCGTTTCGACCTCGGGACCATTGATGGCGGCCGCGGCGGCACCGGCGCTGGCGATCGCGTTCTGGCGCAACGCTATGGCGCTGGTGGTGATTGGGCCGGTCGCGCTCGTACGCTTCCGGCCCGAGTTTGCACGGCTGAACCAGCGGGAGTGGCGGGCGTGCGTCCTGGCGGGTGTTTTGCTGGCGGCTCATTTCGCCACGTGGGTGCCGAGCCTGAAGCTGACCAGTGTCGCGTCCGCGACGGCGCTTGTCGCGACGCAGCCCATCTGGGCGGCTCTACTGGCTCGGGCGCTAGGCCGCCGGATCAAACGGGTTGCCTGGCTGGGCATCGCTGTCGGCGTGCTGGGCGCAGCACTGGTCACCGGAGTGGATTTTTCCATCTCGGTGCGTGCGGTGACCGGCGACGCCCTTGCCGCAGCCGGCGGGCTGCTCGCGGCCGGGTACATCACGGCCGGCGCCGCGGTGCGGCGTTCGGTATCCACGACGACGTATACGGCAATCGCCTACTCCGTGTGCGCGGTCGTGTTGCTGGTGGTCTGCCTGTTCAGCCAGCAACGGCTGGGTGGCTACGACGGCAGCACCTGGGTGAAGCTGGTCGCGCTCACGGTGGCCGCTCAACTGATAGGGCACTCGCTGATGAATCGGGTGCTCTCGTCGACGAGTGCCACCGTCGTCAGCCTGGCGATCCTCTTCGAGGTGCCGGGAGCGGTGTTGGTCGCGCTGATCTTTCTCAACCAGAAGCCCCCGCTCGCGGCGATTCCTGGGTTGCTCCTGCTACTGGCGGGAATGGCCATCGTGATCCGCTCGGGCACCCGCGCCGTGCCGGTTGAGTAGGCCCCCGCCGATTGACGGGTTGCCGTGGGTCAGCGGCCGATGACCATTGGCCCGAGCGCACTCACCACATCGGCGGCGAAGCGCTCGATGTGGTCGGGGAGGATCGTCTCGCCGTCGAGAATCCGGTCCCGTGCGCTGATTCGTCTCCCTGACGAGTGGGTGATCACTCACTAACGCCGTGCGCACCACGGTCGGTGTCGCGTTCTGACTACGATCGCGCAAGGTATGGTCAACGGTATGGCCAAACGTAAGGTCACTTACTCCCTGCTCGCCAGCACGGTGGCCTTGGCCGAGCAGGCCGCGTCCCGTGCCGGGCTGTCGACCAGCGCCTGGCTCGACCAGGTGGCCCGACGCGAGGCTGTACGCACCGGTGTGGGGGCAGTTCCTCCGGCGCTCCTGGATGCCGTGCTGGACGAGAGCGAGCGCGCCGCCGGGGAAGCGCATCTGCGTGCGGCGAGGTGAGCTCTGGCGGTACGCACCGCCCTCGTCGCCCCGAGAGCGGGTGGTGGCGATCGTGTCGAGCGACGGCGTCAACGACTCGTCCCGGCCCTGGCTGATTGCCGCCGACGTCCACCAGGGCAATCCGGGGGACATCCTCGCCATCGCCGTCAGCGGCGGCTGGGTCAACGCCGCCAACCTTTCACGTGTCTACCGTCCCTGGCTCGCCGAGCGCGTCGGCAACCTTGACCCCGGCGCTCGCGAGAGCCTGGACACCGCCCTACGCGCCGCCCTCGATCTCTGATCTGCTAATCGGGCCCCGGCCCCGTCACGCCGCGGCTGTCTTCAAGCCGGCCGGGGAACCGACCGATATTGAACCATGCGCCAGCCACCAGATCCGGGATCCTGATGGGGCTGGTCGCGGTAGCCACGGTGGTGGCGATGGTAGCGGCCGGCGTGAGCTGGGCGGCGTTCATCGCCTCCACCACCAACCCGGTTAATTCCTTCGAAACCGCCACCACCTTCCCCACCGTCCGCTCAGATACCGTCGAGTTCTACGCCGGCCAGCAGACCGGCGCGACGGGGGCCGACCACAACGTCAAGCAGGAGTTCGCGGCCCGCACGTTCTCGCTGGCCGAGAGCGGTGTCGACATCACCGACGCGTTCGTCGAGGTTGCCGGCCAGATCGGGGCGGCCAGCGCCACTACCTAAGGTTCCGCCCACATCTACTTCGACACCTGTACCGGTGCCTGCACACCTGCCACCACCGCCTACCTCACCACTGCCGGTCTCGGCGCGAACACCGGCGAATCCCAGTACGTGCGGCTGCGCGCGCGGGTCAGCAGCGAGGACGCGCTCGCCGCGTATACCGGCGGCGGCAGCGGCAGCACATTCCGGGTGGGCTACTGCTTCGCCACCGGCGCGGGCTGCTCCGGCACCGCGTCTGCACAGATCTACGCCATGGTGTCTCGCCTCGTGGTCACCTATACCTACGACGCCGCTACCGTCAACCGCACGGGCACCGTCCGCTACCCTGGAGTCCGCGGCCGGCGTCGGGTCCAAGACCGGCAACACGGTCGACTGCACGATGGGCACCGACTGCCCAAAGTCTCCTATAGCGCCGACATCCCCGAGATCACTTCACAACTCGCGCAGTGGTTCCACGTCGGCGCTTTCGTCGTCTCCGACACCGGCATCGACTTCAACTGGCGCGCCCAGGTCGACGGACATGCCAGCGGCCCTCTCACGTACTGGGACGAAGCGCTCAACGACAACCAGGGCCAGGACGAGTCCGCCTTCAGCGGCCTGGCCGGCTACGCCAACAACACCGCACAGCTGCTCGAGCTCGAGGTGAACCAGGGAGTCAAGTCCTTCGCTCTCGGCGGCGAGACCGCAGTCACGTACGCCTATCCGGCGGCTGCGGCCACCAGGACCAAGACCGCGTCGTACCCGATCGGTGAGGTCATCACCGCGAACGGCCAGAGCACCAAGTCGGCGCTGATCGGCCCCAACGTCTACCTGCCTGAGACCGGCAAGACCATCAAGAAGGCCTGGCTGCGCATCGCCACCTCGACAGAAGGAAGCGACGGGAACGATACCTTCTCGGTGACCTCGAAAGTGGGGACCAGAGCCGAGACGGGCGCCACCGCCCACACCCTCGACGGCGACTTTTCGGCCGTAGCCGATGAGGGTTCCCCGATCATCCACATCATCCCGGCCGCCGACTACGCAGAGCTGGCATCGGCCACCGGCAGTGCGGCCAAGCTCGTCCAGATGACGGCCGACTGGGAGAATACGGGTCCTGGCGGTGCGGTCTCGGCGGAACTGCTCATCACCTACGCCTACACCGGCACGGACAGCGGCTCGCTGGTCACTCAGCACCTGTTCGCCGGCCAACAGGTGACCGCGCCCGCTACCAGCTACACCACCGCCGGCGGCGCCATCGACCCCGCACTGCCCGCCGCCCACGGCGTGACCATCCGCGGCGCGTATCTGATCGGTAACAGCTACGGCCTGCCCGGTGCAGAAGTGGTGACCCTCGGCTCGGCCCTGTCGACCGGAGCCTGCACCGCATCGAACAGCTCCTCGACCAACGCGGCACTGGAAATGACCAGGGCGAAGTTTGTCAAGGACGTGACCGCCACGGTTGTCTCCAGCGATGCCCAGACCTACACCGCCTGTTACTCCTCGGCGACCAACCAGATCCTCGGCGGCGTCCTCACTGTTACGTACCAGAGCACGAGCTAGCCAGCCGTCGGCTACTCCAGCAGGGTGAGCTCCATCCGTCGCACGCTCGGGTACTCCGGTGAGATGGCACCAACATCGGCAAAGCCGACCGACAGGTACGCCCGGACTGCCGGTGTGTTGCCCGCGAAGACGAGGAGGTCCACGGTGTGGCAGTCGAGGTCCCTCGCGAGCGGCAGCACAGCGCTTACCAGGTCGGCTGCCAAGCCGCGCCCCCGGTGCGCTGGGCTGAGCGCGACTCGATCGATCCGCGCCTGATGGGGTTCGGTCTGGAGCAGCTCGACGTGCCCGATCGGCTCGGCTGACGGCGGTTGGAACGCGGTCCACGCCTGCAGACCTGATGTGCGGAGCCGGTCGTCGAGTTGAGCCCGGTCCAGCGGCCACTCGATGCCCGGCCCCGCGAAATCCTGCAGTGACGCCTCGGTCGGGAACCAGCTGATCAGGGCCTCGACGTCCTCCGGCCGAAACGTCCTTAGCTCAAGCATCGAGCAGCCATGCCAGGGTTTCCAGCGGGGCGCTGGCATCCTCGCTGTGATCGTCCGGCCCGAGTGTCCGCAGCGCTCGATCCCACACCAAGGCCCGGGCGGGTATTCCGACTCGGCAGGCCAGCTCCATGGTCTCGACGAGCTCGGTGTGCGGAGCCAGATCGCTGAAGACATCGAGATAGGAGTCCCGGACGCGGAGGACGTCCGGGTCGTCGTACGTCGTGTCGAGCATGTGCCGCACCACGCGACGAATGACGAGCATGCTGGAGAACGGGTGCGCAACCACGCTGTCTCCCCAGTCGTAGAACTTCGCAGCCTTGGCGCCCGGCAGGCCGTCGGCGAAGACGTTCCACGGGTGCAGATCATTGTGGTCGAGGCTCGGTGGTCCGGGTGCGGCGGCCAGTTGCTCGCACCAGGCACCGAACACGCCTCTCAGCGCGGCCACCCGCCGGTGCGTCGCCCGCTCGGCCTTGCCACCGCGCCGGTCGACGTAGTCCGCGGCGGCGTCGAGCGCCTCGTCGAATCGCCTCGGCATGATCTCGGCGCGCATGTCGGCGACGCCCAGGGACAGCAGGCTGTCGACGTGCGGGGCCAGGGCGCGCTGGAGCTGCGCGTATTCCGGCAGCACGACCAGCAGCGCGTCGACGATCTCCGTGCCGGTGATTCGCTCGCCGAGGACCGGGCCGCCGTCCGGCAGCAGGACCCAGCTTCGCGCCACATCGGCCGCGATCGGGGCGAGCACGTGTTCCGGGGCGACCCGTTGCAGGAGCTCGTACAGAGCCACCTCGAAGGCCGTCTCGGGCGCTGGCGCCTTCAACCACACGCGGCCGCGCTCGGTCGGTGCGACGAGCACGGTCCCCCACGGGCGAATGCGGGGCTGCTCGATCTCGCCGGTGCGCTTCATGCCGGCGCCGGCCAGTTGCTCGTCCATCCAGGCGGCGGCGCGCGCCCGCCAAGGCGCTGACGCCCAGACCTGCACGCGGCTGCTAGCGGGGACTTGCATCGGCCACGATGATGCGCAACGCATCGGCTAGGTCTCGCCCGGTCGGAGCGCGGTCGGGGTCGGTGAGCCACTGGACGAGCACGCCGCTGAGCAGTGCGTGATAGAAACCGCCGACCTTCCGTGCCTTCTCACCCTCTGCGTCCGGGTCGATGTGCTGCAGCAGCGCCGCCAGCCCCATCCGCGCTTGGTGCTGCGCGTCAGCCAGGAATTCCCGTATCTCCGGTGCGCTGTCGATCTGCGCCAAGATCTCGAACTGAGCGGCAAACAGTGGTCGGTGGGCGGCCAGCGAGTCCACAACGCGTGTCCACACGGCCTCGAACCGCTCCATCGGCGCTGCCCCCATGTCGGTTTCGATGGTCAGCGCCCGCTCGAGCTCTTCGCCCCACTTATTGGTTGCCGCCATCATCGCGGCATTGAGCAGGGCTTGCTTGGACCCGAAGTGGTATCCGATGGCGGCCAGGCTGACGTCCGAAGCCGTCGCGATGTCGCGCGCGGTCGTGCGCGCGTAGCCCTTCTCGTACAGGCAGCACTTGGCGCCCTCGAGCAGGGCCTCCCGGTTTCCCACGACGCGATCGTACGCGACTATCAGTACAGGTGTCTTGCACGCACGTACTAGACATACGTATCAGACGATCGTACAGTTTGCGCATGACCGATCTGGCGAGGGCAGGAAAGAGCGCGGCGTCGACCGAAGGGGCCGGCCGACCAGTGAACCGCGGGTCGCGCCGGCAACTGCGGTGGATGGTGCCGCTGGGAATCGCACTCCTTGCATTCGTGGCGTTCTCCCTGCCGTCGTACCTGACCTTCGACCCGAGCCAGTCTCGGCTGCCGGCGTACCGGGACGGCTTCCCGCTCTTCTACCCGCTGCTGGTGGCACACATCGTGTTCGGCTCCGTGGCGTTGCTCGCCGGTTGCCTGCCGATCTGGCCGTGGTTCCGGCAACATCACCGGGTCGCCCATCGACGGATCGGCTGGGTGTACGTCTCGGTGGTGCGCTGCCCGCCGGCGTGGCTGTAGCTCGGTGTCGCGCCGATGAGCGGCACCGGGTTCGTCAGCCAGGTCGGAAACACCGCCCTTGCGCTGCTGTGGGTGCCGATCACGATCGCCGGCTACCGGATGGCCCGGCAACGGCGCTTCGCCGAACACCGCGAGTGGATGATTCGCAGCTTCGCGCTGACCACGTCGATCGTGGTGAACCGGCTGTGGGTCGTGATCTTTCTCGTCGTGTTGTCGCCGCAGGTGGACGCGACCTTCGGCGGAGATGAGCAGGCAATGATCAACGCCGCGGCGAGCGCCGCCGTCTGGGCCAGCTGGGTGGCGAACCTGCTGATCGCCGAATGGTGGCTGCAGCGCGGGCGATCGGCTCGGCACCGGGCCCGAGTCGCCGGTCGCAAGGCCCCCTCACCCGGCTAGCATCCGCGGGATGGAGACCTTGCGCCCGCGCCGCTCGTGCCTGGCTGTTCCCGGCAGCTCCACCAAGATGATCACCAAGGCCCAGGGATTGCCGGCCGATCAGGTCTTCCTCGATCTCGAGGACGCGGTGGCCCCAGATGCCAAGGAGGGCGCCCGGGCCAACATCGTCGACGCCCTCAAGACCGGTGACTGGGGGGGCAAGACCCGGGTCGTGCGGGTCAACGACGCCACGACCCAATGGGCCTACCGCGATGTGGTGAGCGTCGTCGAAGGAGCCGGGCAGAATCTCGACTGCATCATGCTGCCCAAGGTGCAAACCGCCGAGCAGATGCACTGGCTCGACCTGACCCTGACCCAGATCGAAAAGGCGATGGGCTTCGAGATCGGCCGGATCGGCATCGAAGCGCAGATCGAGACCGCTCAAGGCCTGATCAACGTCAACGACATCGCCTTCGCATCCGACCGGATCGAGACGATCATCTTCGGACCCGCTGACTTCATGGCCTCGATCAACATGCCGGGCCTGGTCGTCGGCGGCCTGAACCCCGACTACCCGGGCGACCCGTACCACTACACCCTGATGCAGATCCTGATGGCGGCGCGCGCGCGCGGCGTGCAGGCCATCGACGGGCCGTACCTGCAGATACGCGACGCCGACGGCTTCCGTGCCGTGGCGAAGCGATCGCAGGCGCTCGGCTTCGATGGCAAGTGGGTGTTGCACCCGGGCCAGATCGACGTCGCTAACGAGGTGTACTCACCTGAGCAGGACGACTACGACCACGCTGAACTTATCCTGGACGCCTACGAGCACTACACAACGGTCGAGAAACTCGGTGCGGTCATGCTGGGCGACGAGATGATCGACGAGGCGTCGCGCAAGATGGCCACGGTTATCGCCAGCAAGGGCCGGGCAGCCGGCTTACAGCGCACGTCGAAGTTCGAACCACCCGCCAAGGGGTGAGGCCGCTCAGAACGTGGGCGCGGGTGAGGGGCTCGGCAGGTCGTTCACGGCTTCGGCGAAGACGACGATGGAAATGATGAAGAAGATGAACGCCAGGATGCCGAGAACGATCTGAATTGCGCTGATGATGATGCCGGCCAGCGCCAGCCCGGCACCACCCTCACCCCTCTCCTTGATCTGCTTACGGGCGATGAACCCCAGGATCAGGCCGGCTGGTGCGAAGGCGAACGCCAAGACCAGGGAGATGATCGCCATGGTGTTCGTGGGCGGTCCCTGGGGCGGCGGCGGGTAGTAACCACCCTGTGGCGGCGGACCTGGCGGTTGGCTCATGTCTTCCCCTCATCAGTCGGTAGCTTCAGGAGGTCGGAACGGGCAACGGCGGTGGCCCGGGCCGCATGTTCGTACCTCCCGTGAGTTGGCTCACACTAGCGTCTCGAGGCCTATCGACGGTCGCCACACGCGATACTTCAGGCCCGGCGGCAAACGATCGGAGTCCCCATGGCGCGGCTCGCCCAGACCGAGGGCTTGACCGACGATCAGCGCGACATCCTGGCCACGGTGCGTGCCTTCGTCGACAAGGAGATCCTGCCGTACGCCACTGAGCTCGAGCACAAAGACGAGTTCCCGACCGCGATCGTCGACGGCATGAAGGAGATGGGTCTGTTCGGGCTCATGATTGACGAGGAGTACGGCGGGCTCGGCGAGTCGCTGCTCACGTACGCGCTGGTGGTCGAGGAGATCGCACGTGGCTGGATGAGCATCTCGGGGATCATCAACACCCACTTCATCGTCGCCTACCTGCTGCGTCAGCACGGTACGGACGAGCAGAAGCAGCACTTCCTGCCGCGGATGGCAACGGGTGAGATCCGAGGTGCCTTCTCGATGTCCGAGCCAGGCTGTGGGTCTGACGTGGCCGCGATCACCACCAAGGCCGTACGCGATGGCGACGACTGGGTGCTCAACGGCCAGAAGATGTGGATCACCAACGGGCTGCGCTCGGCGGTCGTCGCCACGTTGGTCAAAACCGATACCGGGCACGACTCGGTCTACCGCAACATGACGGCATTCCTGGTCGAGAAGGAGCCGAGTGCGACGACGACCGGTGGGGTGACCATCCCCGGTCACATTGAGAAGATGGGCTACAAGGGTGTCGAGTCCACCGAGATGATCCTCCGCGATCACCGGGTCCCGACGTCGCGGGTGCTTGGCGGCGAGGCGGGGATCGGCCGCGGTTTCTACCAGATGATGGACGGCATCGAAGTCGGGCGGGTCAACGTCGCGGCGCGGGGGAGCGGGGTCGCACAGCGCGCCTTCGAGCTTGGCGTTGAGTACGCCCAGCAGCGGGTGGCCTTCGGCAAGCCGATTGCCCAGCACCAGGCGATCCAGTTCAAGCTGGCCGAGATGGCCACCAAGGTCGAGGCGGCGCACGCACTGATGGTGCGGGCCGCACGGGTCAAGGACGCCGGCCAGCGCAACGATCTCGAGGCGGGCATGGCGAAGTACCTTGCCGCGGAGTTCTGCAAGGAGGTCGTGGAGGACTCGTTCCGGATCCACGGCGGCTACGGCTACAGCATCGAGTACGAGATCGAACGCCTCTATCGCGAGGCGCCGATGCTCCTCATCGGTGAGGGAACCGCCGAGATCCAGAAGATGATCATCGGTCGCCGGCTGCTCGAGGAGTACGCACTCAAGCAGTGATGCCGCCGTCCGCCGGCAGCCGACGGTCGAGATTGTCCCGGCGGTTCTATTCCGGCCGTCGCTGGTGGTGGGTGGCGTCCTGGATTTCCCCGACCAACTCTTCGAGCACATCCTCGAGCGTGATCAAGCCCAAGGTGGCGCCGTGGCTCGTGACCGAGCCGACGTGGCGGCCTGCCTCCTCCAGCACGGTGAACGTGTGGGTGAGCGGCAGGCTCGCCTCGACCCTCACCAGCGGCCGGATCAGCCGGGCCGGGATCGGCGCGTCGTACTCCGTCGGCTCAAGCTCGAGCAGATCCTTCACGTGCAGGTAGCCGATCAGGGTCGGCTTGCCCGCCCTGCGCCGGATGGGAAAGCGCGAGTAGCCGGTACGCGCGACGAGGCGCTCCATGTCGCGCGGGGTGCTGGCCGGCTCGAGGGTGACGAGGTCGCCCAGCGGGATCGTCAGATCGCGGGCCGTGCGCCGGTCGAGCCGCAGCGCCCGCGCCAGCCCCTGCTGCTCGGCCGGGTCGAGAAGTCCCTCAGCGACAGATTCGCCGATCAGGTCGGCCAGCTCATCGGGTGTGTACGTCGCCGCGATCTCGCTCTTGATCTCGACCCGGAACAACCGGAGTATGCCGTTGGCGGCGGCGTTGATCGCTACGAGCAGGGGCCGGGTGACGCGTACCCAGGCGGCCATGGGCGGGCCGAGCAGCAGCGCCGCCCGCAGCGGCTTGGCCAGCGCGAGGTTCTTGGGGACCATCTCGCCGAGCACCATGTGTGCGTAGGACACCAGCGCGAGCGCGATGACGAACGCGACCGGGTGCAGCAGACCCCGGGGCAGTTGCAGCGCGTTAAAGGCGCCTTCGAGCAGGTGCGCGAACGCGGGTTCGGCGACCGCACCCAGGCCGAGCGAGCAGGCGGCGATGCCGAGCTGCGACCCGGCCAGCATCCGGGACAGATGGCGCATCTGTCCGAGAGTCACCCGCGCCGCTCGGTGCCCGCTGCGGGCCAATGGTTCGACCTGGTCGCGGCGGGTGGTGAGCATGGCGAACTGCGCACCGACGAAGAACGCGTTGCCGGCGAGCAGCAGCACCGCGAGGACCAGGCTCATGTGCCATCACCGTCAGGGCGGCACACGCGGACCCGATCGATGCGACGACCGTCCATGCGGGTGACGGTGAGGGTCCAGTCGTCGACGGTCACCGTCTCATCGCCGGCCGGCACCTGGCCGTGCTGGTACATCACCAGCCCGGCCAGCGTGTCGTACGGGCCCTCGGGCGGGCTGAAGTCCAACTGTTCGGATAGCTCGTCGCGGCGCACCAGCCCGGACACCGACCAGCAGGTGTTGGAGAGCTCGATGACTTCGGGTTCCTCGATCCGGTCATGTTCGTCGCGGACGGTCCCGACCAGTTCCTCGACCAGATCCTCGACGGTGACGACTCCGGCGGTCCCGCCGTACTCGTCGACCACCACGGCGAGTTGCAGGCCGTGCCCGCGCAACTCGGCCAGCAGTTCATCGCAGTGCAGCGACTCTGGCACCCGTACTGGTTCGACCATCAACCCGGTCAGCCTGGTCTGCGCCCGATCGTCGGGCGCGACGGCGAATGCATGCTTCACATGGATGGTGCCGACCACCTCGTCGGAGTGTCCTCGATGCACCGGGAACCGCGAGTGCCCTGAGCCGCGTGCGGTGTCCAGCAGATCGGCGGCGGTCTGGTTCTCGTCGAGGGATACCACTCGCACGCGAGGGGTCATCACGTCACCGGCGGTCTTTTCGCTGAAGGTCAAGGTCTGTCGCAGCAAGGTGGCGACCTCGCTGGACAACGTGCCCTCCTCCGCGGAGGTTCCGATCAGTGAGGCCAGCTCGGCCGGGCTGCGGGCGGCACGCAGCTCCTCCTGTGGCTCGGTGCCCAAGGCCCGCACGATGGTGTTTGCGGTGCTGTTGAACAGCGCGATCAGCGGACGGAAGAGCCGGCAGAACGCCGTCTGGAAGGGCGTGATAGCCAATGCTGTCGACAGCGGCTGCGAGATCGCCAGGTTCTGCGGTACTAGCTCGCCGAACAGCAGTTGCGCGATCGTGGCCAGGAGCAGGGCCGCCACAATCGCCGCCGCGTTCGCGCCTGCCTCCGGCAGCCCCAGCTCACCAAATGGCGCCCTGAGCACTCCCGCGATGACCGGTTGGGCGACGAACCCCAGCAGCAGCGAGCAGACGGTGATCCCCAGTTGCGCTCCCGACAGTTGAAACGACAGCTCGCGGGTGGCGGCCAGCACGCGCGCGGCCCGGCGATCTCCAGCATCGGCCAGGCGCTTGACCTTGGCTCGATCGACTGAGGTCAGGGCGAACTCGGCGGCCACGAACAGCGCATTGCCGGCGATGAGCGCCACCACCGCCAGCCATCCGATCACGGTCATCACGGCGAGGCGGAACCCCCGCTATGCCGGGTCACGGGATGTGCCCGGTCGTCGTCGGCGGCGGCCCCTCGGATTCCGGCGGCCTCGGCGGCGTCTCATGCGCCCAAGTCTCGCACCTGAAGCGGCGTCATCGTCGGCCGGTGCAGCAGCCTGCCGAGCCGCCGGAATGGCCCTCAGTAGTGGGCGATGATCCCGGCCAGGCAGGTGACCAACGCCGGACCCGGCGGCGGCACCGGATCGCGCGCGTCACCACCGTCCGACGGCACCATCCCACCCTCGAACATGTGTTCGACCATACCGGCACCCACCGACACAAAACCGTTGTCCACAAGCAGAACTCGGCTCGACCTCGCAGACACGCTAGCCCTAGCTCCTCGGGCTAATCTCACCGACGAACGCAAGGATCGTGCTGGCGACCTGCTCGGGCTGGACGAGCATGTGCAGGTGTGCCCCCGCGAGCTTGACCACTGGCCATCCTCGACTCGCCGCAGCGGTGCGGTCCGTGACATAGGTGTCGCCGAACGCCAGGTAGGCGCCCGGTCGCTGATCCCAGCCGGCGGGGATCACCAGCGAGCCGGCGAAGTACGACAAGGGCAGGCGCCGCTGCTCCCTCTCAACACGTTCTCTGACGGTGCTGTCAGGGAAGAGGGCTGCGACATCGCGCTCCTCCCACCAGGCTGTCCACGGTGGCAGGACTCCGTTGACGTCGGCCTTCTCGCGCAGGTCAGCCAGCATGGCGGCTGGCGGCGTGAGGTTGATGACTCCGCTTCGGGCGGGCAGCAGCGCGTCAACGAACACGAACGCCAGGACAGGGCGCGCCGCTGCGATCGCCGGTGCGTACAGCCCGGCATTGCTGTGCGGGATCAGGATCAGATCCTGGTCGTACGGCAGTGCCGCCAGGTAGGCAGCGAGGACGTCGGAAGGAGTACGCGGTGCCGCTGCTGGAACGGGCGTGATGACGTGCCACCCGAGCTCGGTCAGGAGTTGTCGTACGGGCTGCCACACAGCCGGGCCGAGAAAAGGGCTGGGCAGCAGTGCCAGCGCGGGGGCCCCTACCACTGCCGGCCGGTGGGCAGCTCGTCCAGACCGGGGCGAGACAGATGCAGCACCTCGTACACCATGCCAGGAACATCGGGTGGCGTGCTGTCCCACAAGGTGAAGTGCACGAGTTGCCAGCACTTCGGGTCGATGGCGACGGCGGTGCAGTGCGACCCGGGGGTCTCGGCATAGCTGCGGGCGCGATCCAGCGCAGTGTCGATGGCTGCGACCGGGTCAGTGTCGACCGGGATCTGCCGGGTATCCCGCGTTGCCGCGGCCGGGGTCACGCCGCGGGCCGGCCCCGTGTGGAAGGCGAGACCGGTCCAGTGCTGGACGACGGGCCGGCCGAAGTCGTTGCTCAGGTTCGCGAATCCAGGACCCCACAGGAACGCGTTCATACCCTCCGCTTCAGTCCAGAGGTAGAAGGGGGCGTACTGATTCACACTGGAGCCGTCGATGCCACGCTCCCGGATGGCATAGGCCTTCAGGCCCAGCCCGCCGAAGGAGTCGGTGCCGGCGCTCTTGGTGGCGACCCGGTGGCGGATAACGCCCATGTCGTAGTCGCCAGGCAGGGTGATCTCGTACTGCATCGCGTGCATGGACAACTCCCTCGTTGCTGGTGAGTGCTAGCCGTTGGTCGCGTGGGAGGCGAGGAGGGCGAGCAGGCCATCGATTGCGCGGTGGAACGGCTCGACAGAACCCGCGGCCCGGGCGAGCACGTAGCCGCCTTGCAGTACGGCGACGATCGTTGCGGCCGTGTCGGCCGGCACGAGGTCAGTCGAGAACTCACCCCGGGACTGCCCTTCGGACAGGATCTCTGCGAGCTGCGCCTGGAGCCAGGCGAGGGTCACGTCCACCGGCTGGCGCAACGTGGGTCTGGCGATGACGTCGGGATCGGCGGTGAGTCGCCCGATGGGGCAGCCACGGAGCACCTCACGCTCCCGGTTCAGGAAGCCGGCGATGCGTTCTAGCGCGGTCCCTGGCCGGGCGAGGTGCTCCTCCGCGACGGCCGTGAGCTGCTGCGCACTGCATTGCACGGCAGCCAACGCCAGGTCAGGCTTTCCGGCGAAGTGGTGGTACATGCTGCCCTGCCCCACGCCAGCGCGCGCAAGGATCGCCCTGGGGCTCGTACCGACATAGCCCCGCTCCCACAGCAGCTCTTGCGTGCTCTCGATCAACCGCTGCCGTGTTGACATGGCGTGACCCTACATACCAGTAGGTACAAAAGGCCACTTGGCAGGACACCGCCGCAAGGTAGGAGAGACGTCAGGCGGGCGGCGGGCGCCAGTTCTGGCCACGGTGTGCGACCCACCAGCGCCGCAACAGTTCGAGCTTGTCGTCGTAGTGCGGATCTCTCAACACCCAGCCCTGTCGTGGTGCGGCCAGCCGGTCTCGTGCGAGGGGAGAGTGGGCGATCACAGTGCTTGATATCGACGTCGGCCGCTCCTCGATCTGCGAGATGGATCCCCATGGCAGCCGCTGCGGGCCGAGGAGCCGCAGATAAATCAGGTGGGTGTCGGTGAGCTTGACTCCGTAGACCTGGGGGATCATCAACAACGCCGTGAGCACCACCAGTAGCACCGGCACCCGGCGAGACAACGCGAACGCGATGAGCATGACCACACCGGCAAAGGTCGGGAGGGCCAGGAACTGTCGAGCCGCCGGTCGCAGCCGCACCTCCTCTTGCACCCGGGCAGTCTGCCACCACTGACCGACGAAGGAGCATCAAGCGAATGCAGTTCGGCCGCTACTACGAGGAATTCACCATCGGTGACACCTACCGGCACTGGCCGGGAAAGACAATCACCGAGTACGACGACCACCTCTTCTGCTTGTTGACCATGAACCACCATCCGCTGCACCTCGACGCCCACTATGCGCGGTCATCGACCCAGTTCGGGCGCAATGTCGTCGTGGGCAATTACGTCTATTCATTGCTGCTCGGCATGTCCGTGCCCGACGTCAGCGGCAAGGCCATCGCCAACCTCGAGGTGGAGTCGCTGCGGCATGTCGCGCCCACCTTCCACGGCGACACGCTGTACGGGGAGACGACGGTGCTGGACAAGACCGAGTCCAAGTCAAAGGACGACCGGGGGATCGTGGCCGTCCAGACAAAGGGCTACAACCAGGACGGCACCACGGTCTGCATCTTCCGCCGCAAGGTCATGGTGCCCAAGCGTGCGCACGGCGATGCGCACGGCGGGGACCAGCCGGGACGACCGGAGTGCCAGAATTGAGGGCGTGACGCGGCGTAGTTTGGAGCCGGGTTGTTGTCCAGCCAGTTGCCATCAGGAGTGGAGGAATCGCAGATGCGTACCTTGGTCGTGATCTTGTTCGTCGTCCTCATCCTCGTCATCGCCTGGTACGCATTCGGCAACACAGGCCCGACCCGCACGCGCCGCCGGGTGATCGAGCGGCCCACCGCTCGCCGAGTTGTCCGCCGCCGGACGACGATCGTGGACCACGATCCCGATGTCGTCGAGGAACGCCGTACCAACGAGTAGGCCGCTCATCGAAAGCTGGCGCAGATGACCGCTCCTCCTAGCTGCCCGCGCTGCGGCGGGCCCCTGCGACCACCAAGCCTGATGTCCAGCGACTGGCGCTGCGCTTTGCACGGGGTGGTCCATCCCTACTACGTCGCGCAGACCGTGGGGCCCGATGCGATCGCCCACGTGAAGCGGCACGCGGCCATTCCACTGTGGATTCCGCTGCCGCTGTTGCCTGGCTGGACGGTGACCGGGGTGGCGCACGCCGGCGATGAGCGCACCGGCGGCCGGGCCACAACGCTGGCGTGTTCAGGGCCGGCTCCACTCGGCGGCGTCGCTGACATGGTGCTCGTCGCCGAGGAGCTGGGTGTCGGGCTGGGCGCGCGCTATGCGGGGGTACCCGGCCCGGATCCCGGCGCGGAGTTCAGCCGCGCGACGCCGGCCGCCAAGGTCCGCGTTGCCGGTCATCCCACGCCCTTGTGGTCGCTCCCGCTCGATGAGGACAGGTGTGCCTACGTCGGTGAGGCGTTGGGACTGTGGCTGTGGGCGGTGCTCTGGCCGGCCGACGCCGGATACGTCTTCATCGAGCACGTCGAACTGCATGACCTGCGGGACAACCCACCGGGCGAGCTGATCTTCGGCGCCCCGTCGCCGTATCTGCGCCCAGGCTCTCAGTGAGCCGTCGCTGAGGTGAAGGCGAAGCTCGACAGGCGGACCGCAGGAGCGGCGGCCGCGCCGAAGAACGCGTCGCTGGCCAACTCGACGTCGCGGCCCACATCCTCGACCTGGTTCAGAGCCGCGAGGATCGACTGGGTGAAGCGCAGGTTGTGCACGCCGCCGACGATGCGGCCGTCCTCGATGAGGAACGTGCCGTCCCGCGTCATGCCAGTGATCGAGGTCTTCAGCGGGTGCACGACGTTGGTGTAGTGGAACCGCGTGACGTACAGCCCCCGCTCGCAGCCGGCGACGAGGTCGTCCAGGGAGGCCGTCCCAGCCTCCATGATGATGTGGGCGGGGAACGGGCCGTACGGGTTGGGCCGGGGGAGGGCGTGACCGGTCGACTTCGTCCCCGCGACAAGCGCGGTGGACCGATCGTGACCCACTGACGCCGCGATCCCGTTGTCGATCAGCGCGACACGGCGTTTGGGAGTGCCCTCTGCATCGAACGGCTGGCCGGGAAGCAGCGGCGAGAGGGCATCGTCGACGATGGTCACCCGCGCGGAACACACCTGCTGGCCCAGCCGGCCGCACAGTGCCGAGCGGCCGTCGTTGTAGTCCCTGCCGCCGAAGGCCACATAGTCGAGGAACTGCACAAGTACTTCAGTGGCTCCCGACTCGAGCACGACCGGCCACGTTCCCGGGTCGACATCGCGAGGATGCCGGCCGAGCTCCACCTTGCGGGCAGCCCGCGCACCGAGTGCTGAGACGTCTAGCCCGGACAGCGCGGACGCCCCGTCTTCGGCGTGGCCGGTGCTGTCGTCGCCGCTGGCGAGGATGCTGGCCGAGGCATGCGTACCGGCGTGCGAGCCGGCCAGACCATACGAGTTCGCGATCGCCCGCTCCACCCGCCCGGTCTCGACGAAGCCGGCACCCAGCACCCCGGCCGGCAACTCCGCGAGGATGCTGGCCACCAACCCGGCCCGCTCGGCAGGTGAGCAACTCGCTGTATCGCTGTCATCGGTCCCGGCGGCCGAGTACGGCTGGTCACCCGCCGGCATGCCGGCGTACTGGGGATCGGGCGGGCTGATCCGCGCGATGTCGCGAGCCCGCTCAGCAGCGCGCCGGACCGCCTCGTGGGTGAGCTCGTTGGTGACTGCCACTCCGACCCGGACACCTTCGACCACGACTCGCACCCGCGCCTCCCCGTCGACCCGGGCGACGTTTTGGTGCACGCGGGAGTCGGCGAAGCGAGTCAGTGCGACGTCTGATCGGGTCAGTCCGACCTCGACGGCCGCACAATCGTCGAGGGTCAGCGCGTCGGCCGCCAGGTCGAGCAGGGCGCACATCAGCGCACTCCCACGGTGGCGCGGAAGCGTCCGTTCGGTGCTCCGTGGGCAACCCGGGCCACCTGACCCGGTTGGCCCTTGCCGCAGTTCGGCACTCCCCATACGGTCCAGTCGCCGCGCCCGCCCAGCGCGTCACACGAGCGCCAGAAGTCCAGGCATCGACCGGCGTACGTGCCGTTGCGATACATCCGGCCGCGCTGGCCATTGCGGATCTCGTACGCGAGCTCACAGCCGAACTGGAAGTTGTCGCGGCGGTCGTCGATCGACCACGAGAAGTTGGTGTGCATCAACACGCCATCTGCGGTGTCTGCCACCAACTCCTCAAGCCCGACGTCGTCATCTGGGCCGGGATGGAGGGAGACATTGTTCATACGTACCAAGGGGATCGTGCCCCACGAGTCGGCACGGGCCGTGCCGTTGGACTGCTGCCCCAGCACCGCCGCGGTCTCCCTGTTGGTCAGGAAGCCGACGAGTACGCCGTCGGTGATGATCGGCGAGCTGTGCGCCGGCACCCCCTCGTCGTCGTAGCCGAACGTCCCCATGGCCCCGGGCGTCGTGGCATCGGCGGTCACGGTGATCAGTGGGGAGCCGTACCGCAACGTGCCCTGATCGGCGACCTTGACAAACGAGGTACCCGCGAAGGCGCGCTCCATCCCCATGATCCGGTCCAGCTCTGTGGCGTGGCCGATGGATTCGTGGACCTGTAGGGCAAGCTGGTTGGAGCCCAGCAGCAGCACGGCGTCCTCGCGAAACGGCAGGTCTGGTGCGTCGAGGAGGGCGACCGCCTCGCTCGCGCAGCCGAGTGCGTGACCATTGAGGTCGAGGCCCAGCACCGCCTCCCAGCCCCCGGTGACGAACTGGCCGCGGAACGAGTTGGGATAGCTGCGCCGTTGCACCTCGCCGTCACCGACCGCGTAGGCCTCCAGCCCGCCGCCGACCTGCACGACGGTCTGATCGATGCGCGCCCCCTCCGTCGACCGAAACGACGTGTGCCGGCGCCAGCAGTCGGTGGATGCCTCGACCCAGGACAGTCCGGGCGCCTCACTGGCCGTCGCCGCAACCTCGAGGAGGTGGTTGATCTTCTCTTTCAGCGGCACCTCGAGCGGATCGCGGTCGTACGGGGTGACGTAGCGTCCCTCCGCGGGTGGCGTGTCGTCGAGTTGCACCCGGCGGTCGCCCTGCACGGCGGTGCTGGCCCGGGCGATCTCCCAGGCGCGTTGTGCCGTCGAGCGCAGCGCCCCCGGTTGGCAATCGGACGTCGCGGCGAAGCCCCAGGCACCGTCGACCAGGACCCGGATGCCTACTCCCTGTGAGGCCCCCCGCCCGACTCCATCGACGCGATCGTCGCGCACGCTGACCGACTCGGAATCCTCCCGTACGGCGCGGGCGTCGGCGTACTGAACGCCGGTCATCCCTCGTACCGGCTCCAGGGCGCTATCCGACAGATGGGCCAGCTCAGTTGGGTGCATTACGGCAGCCTAAGTGTCGGCGTGGGAAACGCGTGATTCCGGTTCAACGCGGTACAACTAGGCTGTCCCACTCCGCCCTGGACCCGAGGAGCGTCGCTGGCTGTGGTCAAGAAGATCTTGGTTTGGTTGGGCATCGCTTTCGCGGTGTTCTACCTCCTGAGCCAGCCGGTCGAGGCGGCCAACGCTGTCAAGGCGGTCGGCGACGGCCTGGTTAACGCCGCCCAGCAGCTAGCCAAGTTCTTCAGCAGTCTCGGCGCGTGAGCTATATGCGGGGAAACGCTCCCCAGCCCGAGTCGATCCTGGAGAGGTACTTCCTGCCCTCAGAGGCCATCGCCGAAAGCGTCCGCCTGCACTGGTCGGTGATCCTCGAGCCGTTCCTCAGCGCGCTGGGGTCGCTGATTGCCGTCTTCTACATCGTCGGGCAGTTGAGCGACCGTGCCGGGGCCTTCGACGATGTCCTCATCCTGGCCGCCTTCGCCATGATTGGGCGCCTGGTCTATCGCGTGCTCGAGTGGGATTTCGATCGCTTCATCGTGACCAACCGGCGAATCGCGATGGTGACCGGCGTGATCTGGAGCCGCCAGGTGGCGATGATGCCCTTGGAGCGAGTCACCGACATGACCTACAGCCAGTCGGTGCCGGGGCGCATCTTTGGCTGGGGCACCTTCGTCGTGGAGTCGGCCGGTCAGGATCAGGCCCTGCGGACTGTCGACCGCGTTCCCTCGCCGGACGATCTCTACCGCACGATCATGAGGCTGTTGTTCGCGCCGAAGACCCCTGCCAGTGCGCCGCCCAAGCCCGACGGGCCGCCACCAGAGTTGCAGCATCCCGCCAATCCCGACGGGAGCTAGCTCCACCCAGCGCAGGAGATGCTCTGACCCGGCCGCGGATCGACCTGCATACGCACTCCACAGCTAGTGACGGGACCCTGTCGCCGGCAGAGCTTATGCAGGCGGCCGCCGACGCCGGGCTCGACGTCATCGCGCTGACCGATCACGACACGACCCGCGGGTGGGACGAGGCCGCTGGCGCTCTTCCGTCGGGGCTGTCGCTGGTGCGTGGCGTCGAGTTGTCCTGCCGGCACGTGACGGCCACACCGATGAGCGACCCCGCTGAGGGCATCAGCCTGCATCTGCTGGCGTACCTGTTCGATCCGGCCGAGCCGGTGCTGGCTGAGCAGCGGCAACTCGTGCGGGAGGGCCGCCTGAGCCGCGGCCAGCGGATGCTCGACATGCTGAGGGCCGACGGGTTCGTGCTGTCCTGGGACGACGTGCTGCGCGACGCCGGTGGCGGCACGGTCGGCCGCCCTCACATTGCCCGGGCGCTGGTGCGAGCAGGCTACGTGTCCGATGTGGACACTGCCTTTGGCCCGCGCTGGCTGGCAACTCATGGCCGGTACTGGGCCGCGAAGTACGAGATCGATTCCGTCGAAGCTGTCAGGCTGGTGCGAGCCGCGGGTGGGGTGGCGGTCATGGCGCACCCCCGGGCCGGCAAGCGCGGCCGCACGGTGAGTGACACCGACATCGCCGACCTAGCGGCAGCCGGGCTGGGCGGGCTCGAGGTGGAGCACGAGGATCATTCGCCGGCGGAGCGGCGACAGTTGGCCGCCCTGGCCGCCGACCTCGGCCTGCTGACGACCGGGTCGAGTGACTTCCACGGCACCAACAAGGCGACGCCGCTGGGCGCGTACCTGACCGATCCGGCCGGGTACGAGGTGATCGTCGCGCTGGCCAGCGGATGTCCGGTAGTCACCGGATGAGCGACCTGATCGACCCGCGCTTCTTTGGCGAGGCGTTTGTCACGCTGTTCGTGATCATGGACCCGGCCGGCACGATTCCGGTGTTCCTCGCCCTGACCTCCGGCCGGACCCCCAAGGTGCGCCGTCGCGCGTCGCTTCAGGCGGTCCTCGTCTCCCTGGCCGTGATCTGCTCGTTTGCGGTGTTCGGGCAGGCCATTTTGGACTACCTCGGCATCGGGATCCCGGCGTTACAGGGGGCCGGGGGGTTGTTGTTGCTTCTCGTGGCGTTGCAACTGCTGACCGGCCAGGCCGAGGATCCCGCCGAAGTAACTGATGTCAACGTCGCCCTGGTGCCGTTGGGCACGCCGCTGCTGGCCGGCCCCGGCGCGATCGTCGCGACCATCGTGTTCGTTCGCCGGGCCGACGAGACAGCGCAGATCATCTCCCTCGCGCTGGCGATCGCCGCAGTGCACCTCGCTCTCTATCTCTTCTTGCGTTTCTCGCACGTGATCATCCGGGTCGTCCGCGAGAGCGGGATCGTGCTGGTCACGCGAATCGCCGGTCTGTTGCTGTCGGCCATCGCCGTACAACTGATTGCATCGTCCGTGATGGGTTTCATAGCCGAGTCCTGACGTACCCCGGCGCTACGTTCATAAGATGGAACAGGTAGCCGTTGAGCAGCTCGGGCTTAGCGGCATGCCGTCACCCCGCCTGCGGTGCACCCCGACGAAGCTCTCCACGTACGAAGACTGCCCGCGCCGCTACCGGATGACCTACCTTGACCGACCGGCGCCGCCCAAGGGGCCGCCGTGGGCGCACAACTCCCTGGGCCTTTCAGTCCATAACACGATGAGATCCTGGTACGAATTGCCGGCGCAGCGCCGCACGCCGGCTGCCGCGGCAGCGCTGCTAGCCAAGAGCTGGGTCAGAGACGGCTATCGCGACGACGCGCAGTCCGACGTGTGGGCCGGCCAGGCGCAGGGCTGGGTGGAGTCCTATGCTGCCACCCTCGATCCGGCCGCCGAGCCGGCCGGGCTGGAGCGCACGGTGGGCGTGCCAACCGATCGGCTCGCCTTCTCGGGGCGGGTCGACCGGATCGACGACCGTGACGGTGAGCTGGTTGTGGTGGATTACAAGACCGGGCGGCAGCCGCCGTCGAGTGATGATGCTCGCGGCAGCCGTGCGCTGGCGCTGTACGTCCTCGCCGTGCGGCGGACGTTTCGCCGGCTGTGCCGGCGGGTGGAGCTGCACCATCTCCCCAGCGGCACGGTCGCGCCCTGGGAGCACGACGAGGAGGGCTTGGTCCGGCAGCTACGCCGGGCCGAGGACACCGCCGCCGACATCATCACGGTCTCCGACACGCTGGCCGCGGGCGGCCCCGCCGACGAGCTCTTCCCGCCGCGGACCGGCCGGCACTGCGGGCTGTGCGACTTCCGGCGACACTGCATCGAGGGCCAAGCAGCCGCCGATCAGCGAGAGCCCTGGTCCGTGCTGGCCGGGCAGCCGGTCTAGCCCGCGGCCTCACTGCCACGGTGGACTGCCCCTGCAGTCGCTCCAATGCTGCCGCCTTCGCTGATGAACCTGTGTGCCAGGGTGGGCTGGTGGCGCTCTTTGTGGGCGACTCGCTGACGACCGGCGACTTTCGTCCGGGCATCAGCGATCTCGACCTCGTGGCCATCGCTGCACGAGCAGACGATGCGTGACGAGGCGCTGGCGGAGAAGCTGCACTGTGTCTGTGTCCCGGTGGATGCCGTGTCTTGTGTGGACTCGCCGCATCCTTGCTGGCTCTGTAGCCAGCCGCAGCGCCCCGAAGGTGTGGAGCATTTTCCACGCTATAGCGCGCAAAATGCTCCACACCCCCCCGCCGTGCCCGGCGCGTGTGGGGAGCAGTGCAAGGCCGGGCGACCCGCGTTCCCGGCGCGTATGAGTGAGCAGGGCAAAGGCTGGTGGGAGGCATTCCCGACCAGGACGCTGCGTCCGCTGAGGGCGAACGGACGGCAGGAATCCGCACGAATTCTCAGCGTTGAGTCAAGTGAACTCAAGGAGACTCATGACTGAAACCGTAGACACCCGAACCTTCCCTGTCGTCCCAGTCACGGACGGCGTGGTCCTTCCCGGGATGACAGTGCCCGTGATGCTGGACACCACCGAGACCACGAGCGCGGTCGAGGCTGCCCAGACGCTGGGCAAGACCGGCGCCGCCGAGTTGCTGATCGTCCCGCGTATTGACGGCTCGTACGCCCCGGTCGGCGTCATCGCGGTGCTCGAGCAAGTGGGACACCTGCCCGGCGGCCAGGCCGTGGCGGTCGTCCGCGCACAGCAGCGGGCCCGCGTCGCGGGCGGCACAACCGGCCCGGGCAAAGCGCTCTGGGTCGATGCCTTGCCGCTGACCGAGGCGCCGTACGGCGAGGACGTGCGTGAGCTGGCTCGCGAGTACAAGCGGCTGGTCACGACGATCCTGCAGCAGCGCGATGCGTGGCAGCTGGTCGACTCGGTGCAGTCGATCACCGACCCCTCCGTGCTCAGCGACACGGCCGGCTACGCGCCATACCTCACCGTCGAGCAGAAGCTGCAACTGCTCGAGACCCTCGACGTGACCGCCCGGCTGCGTCTCGTCATCGACTGGACGCGGGAGCACCTTGCCGAGCTGGATGTGGCCGAGACGATCCGCAAGGACGTCCAGGAGGGCATGGACAAGCAGCAGCGAGAATTCCTGCTGAGACAACAGCTCGGCGCGATCCGCAAGGAGCTCTCGGACCTGTCCGGTACGCCGGAGACCGAGGAGCAGGATTACCGCGCTCGTGTCGACGCTGCCGATCTGCCCGACAAGGTCAGCGAGGCCGCGCTACGGGAGGTCGACAAGCTGGAGCGGACCAGTGACCAGTCGCCCGAGGTCGGCTGGATCCGTACCTGGCTCGACACCGTGCTCGAGCTGCCCTGGAATGACCGCACCGACGACGCGTACGACATCACCGCGGCGCGCGGCGTTCTCGACGCCGACCACGCCGGGCTCGGTGACGTCAAGGAGCGCATCACCGAGTACCTCGCGGTCCGCAAGCGGCGTGAGGAGCGCGGGCTGGGTGTGGTCGGCGGGCGGCGCAGCGGTGCCGTCCTCGCACTCGTCGGGCCGCCCGGGGTGGGCAAAACCTCGCTCGGGGAGTCGGTGGCCCGCGCGATGGGCCGCAAGTTCGCTCGTGTCGCGCTGGGTGGCATCCGCGATGAGGCGGAGATCCGCGGGCACCGGCGCACCTACGTCGGTGCGCTGCCCGGCCGGATCGTCCGCGCCATCCGCGAGGCCGGCACGATGAACCCGGTGGTGCTGCTCGACGAGGTCGACAAGCTCGGCAGCGACTACCGCGGCGACCCGACAGCGGCGCTGCTCGAGGTGCTCGACCCGGCGCAGAACCACACCTTCCGCGACCACTATCTCGAGGTCGAGCTGGATCTCTCCGATGTCCTGTTCCTCGCGACCGCCAACGTGCTCGAGGCGATTCCCGAGCCACTGCTCGACCGGATGGAGGTCGTCCGGATCGACGGCTACACCGAGGACGAAAAGGTCGAGATCGCCCGCGATCACTTGCTGGCCCGGCAGATGGACCGGGCTGGGCTGACCGCTGACGAGGTCACCGTGCAGGAGGACGCGCTGCGACTGCTGGCCGCGGACTACACCCGCGAGGCCGGGGTCCGTGACCTCGAACGCATGATCGCCCGGGCGCTGCGCAAGGTGGCCGCCCGGCTGATGACCGACGACGGAGCCACGCCCCTGTCGATCGGTGCGGATGACCTGCGTGACTACGTCGGGCGCCCAAAGTTCCCCCCCGAGTCGGCGGAGCGTACGGCCGTCCCCGGAGTGGCCACCGGCTTGGCCGTCACCGGTGTTGGCGGCGACGTGCTCTTCATCGAGGCGTCTCTCGCCGATGCCGAGACGGGCGAGACCGGGCTGAAACTGACCGGTCAGCTCGGCGACGTGATGAAGGAATCGGGCCAGATCGCGCTGTCGTACCTGCGCTCGCATGGCGCGCGCCTGGCCCTGCCGGTCGGCGATCTCAAGGACCGTGGCGTGCACATCCACGTACCCGCCGGGGCCGTGCCTAAGGACGGGCCCAGTGCCGGCGTGACGATGGTGACCGCGCTGGCCTCGTTGCTGTCGCAGCGACCGGTGCGGGCCGAAGTGGCGATGACCGGCGAGGTGTCGCTCACCGGGCGGGTCCTCCCGATCGGTGGTGTCAAGCAGAAGTTGCTGGCCGCCCACCGAGCGGGACTGCACACGATCCTGCTGCCGCAGCGCAACGGCCCCGACCTCGACGACGTGCCCGAGGCGGTGCTCGGCGAGCTCACGGTCCACCTGGTGGCCGACGTCGAGGACGTGCTCCGGTTGGCGTTGGAGCCGGTCGCGGAGCCGGCTACGACGATCGCCGCCTGAAGCGAGCCGCTCAGGCCGGGCTGGTGGTGCTGGCCTGCATGCGCGACCGGGCTGCCTTGACATGCGGACCTTCGCGCTGGCTGGGCGGCACTGCCAGTAGGCCCATCCGCAGAGCGCGCAAGGTCGCCGTGGCGCCCAGGTCGGTGGTCGGCACGCCGGGCAGCCGGTACATTCGACGAGCCCAGCGGGGCAGCAAGGCGAAGCCCAGTGTCGCCAGGCCGGCCCAGGCCGTGCGGGCCGGCGCCCCAAGCGCGAGAGGCAGCTTCATCGGCGGGAACAGCAGGAACCTCGCGGCGTCCGCGGCCTCCGGGCTCAGCGCGAGCGAAGGGCGAACATCATCGAAGTACGTGCGCAACTCCGCGAGCGAGCCCGGCCCGTCGTCGGCACCGACCAGCCGGGCGGCCGTGACCTGTTCGGCGACATAGCGGTCGACGTCGGTCGCGGACAGCCGTAGCCCACCCCGGCGGGCCGTGCTCAGGAACGAGTCGACCTCGCAGCAATGCACCCACAACAGCAACTGCGGGTCCTCCGCGCCGGGAATCCGCCGGTGGATGGCACGGACCTGAGCTGCGGCCAGCTGAGCGTCGTCGGTGCTGCCGAAGGTGCTCATCCCGACGTACTCAGCCGTGCGGCGCAGTCGCCCCCACGGGTCGGCCCGGAAGTCCGAGTGCTCGAACACGGCCTTGGTGACGGCAGGGTAGAGGGCCTGGAGGAACAGCGCACGCAGCCCGGCGACGCCCATCGTGGGATCGCCATGTACCCGCCACGTGATGCTGTCGGGTCCGAACAGCCCAGGATCCGGATCGGTCATACCGCTCAGCGTGTCACGCAGCGCGCGAGTCCTCGATGTCGCGCCAGAAGTTGGTGAGTATGTCGATGGTGCGGGCCGGCTGATCGACCGCGGGGGAGTGCCCGGCACCGGCGATCACTTCGTGCCGGGCGCCGAGCCGGCTTGCCATCTCAGCCAGGGTCGCCGGCGGCCACGCGTCGTCGTCCTCCCCATGGGCCACCATCAGCGGGACTCCCGTGGCCGCCAGCTCGGCCACCCGGTCGGGCTCACCCCGCAAGGCGTCGGCCATTCCCTGCAGCCCATTGGGTGACGAGGCGAGGAAGCGCCGCCGTAGAAACGCCCTCAGCTCCGGCGGCACCGGCCCTCGGCGCGGGTCTTGCCGGTCCAGTTCCTCCATCGCAGCGAGCACGGCGGGCATCCCGCCGGCGGCGAACACCGGCTCCAGCAGTCGCATCCGCTCCAGTCGCTCTCCGGTGATCGCCGAGGGTCCCGAGGCCAGCAGCACGAGGGACCAAAACCGGTGCGGTGCGGAAATCGCCGCGGCCCGGCACACCAGACCGCCGAAACTGTGCCCGAGCAGGTGCACCGGCTCGCTGCAGAGCTGATCTGCTGCCTCGATGACCACGCGTGCGAGGACATTGACCGCGTACGCACTGCGTTCGACTGGCCCTGGCGACTCGTGCTGGCCGGGCTGATCCAGTGCCACCGCCCGGAAGCCGGCGCCAGTCAGCCCGCCGAGGATCGGCGCGAAGTCCTCCTTGCTGCCGGTGTACCCGGGCACCAGGAGCACGTTGCCGCGCGCAGGCACGTCGGCCTGCTGAGCCGTGTCGAGGACGGCGATCGAACCGGATGGCAGATCAAGCACTCGGGGGACGGCTGGATGCGGCGTGATCTGGTGCACGTCCCCCAGTCTGCCTGTGCCCGCCAACGCACCGAAATGGCCACCACCGTGGTGACAACCTGACTGCTGGGCTCGGGCGTCCTCTGCGTAGGGCTGGCCGTCACCGTCGTTCGAGGCGGGATTGGCGGGCGTGGACCGGACCCGG
>Ga0136617_10000745_pt1 | contig 28165 bp, 32 predicted proteins | sample AntDrymUQ3222106_2_FD_129672 | JGI IMG/M metagenome (GOLD analysis project Ga0136617, IMG submission 129672) | Polar desert sand microbial communities from Dry Valleys, Antarctica - metaG UQ322 (21.06) | ecosystem: Environmental > Terrestrial > Soil > Desert | place: Antarctica: Dry Valley...
CGCGACGGGCGACACGAGCGGCGGCGGCGAGGCCGGCGCCGGCGACCCCTGTGCGGCGCAGATGGCACCGATGATGCCAGAGCGCCCCCCCGGCGGGCCCCCCGACACGTCGGTGACCGGGGGCTCGGCCCCGACCAGCGGCTCGACCGCCACCAGCGGCTCGACCGCCACCAGCGGCTCGACCGCCACCAGCGGGTCGACGGCCACCAGCGACAGCGCCGGCACGAGCATGGCGGCGCCGACTCCGCTCGCGGTCACGCTGACCCAAACGTCGATCGACGGCCTGCCCACCGACCTCGTGGCCGGCGTCGTCGCCGTCACGGTGACGGACGAGACCGAGGCCTCGGGTGGTGAGGTCAACTTCTCGCTCGTCGAGCCCGGAACCGACGCCGAGACGTTCAAGACGGACCTGGCGGCGGTGTTCGAAGGGGGGCCGTTCCCGGACTACTTCCTCAACACCTCCGGTGCTGTGGACGGGACCGTGACCACGCTGGACGAGGGCGAGTACATCGCCTGGATCGACCTGGCCTCCAACGAGGATCGGCCGTCGACCGCCGAGGACATCATCACCGCCACGATGACGGTGGGCGCCGGTGACGACAATGCCGTCATCCCGGACACCAACGACGAGATCCGCGCCGGCGACTACGTCTTCGACGCCGACATCGTTCCCTGCGACTCGACGATCACGTTCACGAACAGCAGCGACAACCAGTTCCACCACGTCATCGTCGTCGACTTCGGGGCGAACGACCCCGTGACGGTCGAGCAGCAACTGCCCACACTGCTCTTCAGCGAGGAGGACGCCCCGCCGCCGCCGGGCATCGACATGGCGGAGATGAACTTCGAGTTCGCCTTCTCCAGCGTCTACGGGCCAGGTGGCAGCGGCACGTTCGAGGCGCCGTTCGAAGCGGGCAACACCTACGCCGTGATCTGCTTCATCCAGGATCGTGAGGGTGGCGCCCCGCACGCCATCCAGCACCAGATGTACGACGTCTTCCAGGTGGCCGACGCCTGATCCTCTCGGGCTCCGCCGACCGGCCAAGCCGGATCGGCGGAGCACGACAGACCTCACCCGCGTTGGCACCACGGGCAGTGGTGCGTGCTGCGTCCGGCGCTGATCGTGCGCCGGACGATGCCTCGCCCGCACGTAGGGCAGCGGGTGCCAGCGCGCCCGTAGACCCGGTGGTCGTCCTGGTAGGAGCCGCCGGCGCCCATCAGGTCGACGTACTGGTTGTCGCCGAGCGTCGAGCCGCCGGCCCGCACCGACGCCTCGAGGATCCGGTGCATCGCGTCATGGACGGCGACGACGTCGCGCCGGCGCAGCGACCGGGCCTCGCGCCCGGGGTGGATCCGAGCCGCATGGAGGATCTCGTCGGCGTAGATGTTGCCGATCCCGGCGATGACGTGCTGGTCGAGCAACAGCGGCTTCATCCGCGTGCGCCGCCCGGCCAGCAGGCCGCGCAGGGCGTCGGCGTCGAGACCGTCCGACAGCGGGTCGACCCCGAGGCGGACCAGCTCCGGCAGTTCGACGGCGACGTGGTCGGGGTCGAACACGACGACCTCGCCGAACGTGCGGGGGTCGACGAACCACAGCTCGGCGGCCGGCTGGCCCGGCTCCCGCGGAGCCAGCGTCATGGCGACGTGGGTGTGGGCCGGCCGCACCGCCCCGAGCGGCGCCAGCAGCAATTGACCCGTCATGCGCAGGTGGATCATCGCCGTGTCCCCGCTGTCCAGCGGCAGCAGGAGGTACTTGCCGCGACGCTCGGCGGCCAGGACCGTCGTGTCGGTCAGACCGTCGATCACCGCTCGGGCCGACGTGCGCCGGACGGTGCGCTCGCGTCCCACCTCGACGGCCGAGACCCGACGCCCGACGACGTGGGCGGTGAGCCCCCGCCGCACCGTCTCCACCTCGGGCAGTTCGGGCATCTTCCTCAAGCGCCGGTCAGCCGGCGTTCCAGTTCGGCGGCGGCCTGGCGGGCCGCCACCTGTTCGGCCGACTTCTTCGAGCTGCCGGTGCCCTCACCCCACGATTCGCCATCGAGATCGACGTGGACGACGAACTCCTTGGCGTGGTCGGGGCCCGTCGCCTCGCTGCGATAGATCGGCGGCGTGAGCCCGGCGCGCGCCGCCAGCTCCTGGAGGCGCGACTTGTGGTCGAGGTGGTCGAGATGCTGGGCGACGTCGGCCATCTGCGCACCTACGGTCCGCTCGACGAACGCCGCCGCCACCAGCGGGCCACCGTCGATGTAGAGGGCACCGATCGTCGCCTCGAACGCGTCCGACAAGATCGACGCCTTGTCCCGCCCGCCGGCGGCGTCCTCGCCCTTGCCGAGCAGCAGGAACTGGCCCATCCCCAGGGCGCGCGCCGACTCGGCGAGCGCCACGGCGTTGACGACGCCTTTGCGCACGCCCGTGAGCGCACCCTCGGTCAGGTCCTGGAACCGCCGATAGGCGAGATCGGCGACGACCCACCCGAGAATGGCATCGCCGAGGAACTCGAGGCGCTCGTTGCTCGTCGTGCCCGGGTGCTCGGCACACCACGAGCGGTGGGCCATCGCCCGCGCCAGCAATGTCGGGTCGGTGAAGTCGTGGCCGACCCGCCGGGCCAGCTCGTCGACCGGCGCCGCCCCCCGCTCCGGCGTCACGAACCCCCGGCGCGCACGAGGACGTAGTCGACGGCGTCGCGCACGGTCTTCAGGTCGGCCAGATCCTCGTCGTCGATGCGGAAGCCGACGGTCCGGTCGCTCAACTCCTCTTCGAGACCCTCGACGAGCTCGATCAGGGCCAGCGAGTCGGCGTCGAGGTCGTCGACGAACGATTGACCTTCGGTGATCGTGGACGGCTCGATCTCGAGGATGTCGGCCAACCGGTCGCGCACGATCTCGAAGATCTCGTCACGCCCGAGCGGGCCCTGTTCGACGTGGGTCTCAGCAGGCACCGCGCAGACGCTACCCGCCGCCGATGACCTGCCGAATCTCATCGACGAGGTTGTGCTCGACCATCTCGGTGGCGACCTTGATGGCGTTGTGCATCGCTCGCTCGCCCGTCGAACCGTGGGAGATGATGCACACGCCGTCGACGCCGAGCAGCGCGGCGCCCCCGTACGTGTCGGGGTCGAGCGAGGCGTATAGCGGCGCGAGCGACGGCAACAGCGCGTCGGCGTGTTCTTTGACCTCGGGGGCACCGACAGCGTCGAGCAGCGCCCGGATCACCGTCTTCATGCTGCCTTCGAGCGTCTTCAGCACGACGTTGCCGGTGAACCCGTCGGTCACGGCGACATCGACACCATCGCTCATGATGTCGCGGCCCTCGATGTTGCCGATGAAGTCGATGCCAGGCGCGCCGACCAGCAGCGCGTGGGCCTGCTTGCGCAGGGTGTCGCCCTTGCCCGGCTCTTCGCCGATCGAGAGCAGGCCGACGCGGGGCCGCTCGATGGCGAAGCGCTGGCGGGCGTAGACGCTGCCCATCTGGGCGAACTGGACGAGCCACTCGGGCTGGACCTCGGCGTTGGCGCCGGCATCGAGCAGCACCGTCGGCGTCGAGCCGGGCACGGGGATCGGCGTCGCCACGGCCGGGCGCTGGACGCCCTTGATCCGCCCCATCCGCAACAGCGCCGAGGCCATCGTGGCGCCGGTGTTGCCGGCCGAGATCATCGCCGACGCCTTGCCGTCGCGGACGGCCTCGGCCGCCCGCACCAGGGTCGAGTCCTTCTTGCGGCGCACCGACGATGCAGGGTCGTCGCTCATCTCGATGACCTCGCTGGCCTCGATCATCGTGAGGCCCTCGGCGCCGGCCAGTTCGGCCGGTCCGACGACGACGACGGGGATGCCGTCGGCGACGGCGCGGCGCACGCCGGCCAATATCTCACCTGGTGCCTTGTCGCCGCCCATGGCGTCGACGGCGATCGGCAGCATCAGGTGGCGGAGCGCGAGCGGCTCAAGCGACCTCGACGGCGACGCGGTCCTTGTACCAGCCGCACGTCGGGCACACGGTGTGCGGCGTCTTGGCGTTGCCGCACCGCGGACACAGGCTGCGGCTCGGCGCCGACAGCCGCCACGCGCCGGCACGCCGGCTGCGGGTCTTCGACTTCGACTTCTTCTTCTTGGGAACGGCCATCAGGGCTCTCCGCGTCCAGGCGACTCTCGAAATGGGGCTGTTGCACGATATCGGTGCGCCCCGGATTCCGTCTTCACTCGCGGAGTTGGTCGAGCACGGCCCAGCGCTCGTCGCGGATCATCCGGTCGCACCCGCACGGACCGCCGGCAAGGTCGGCGCCACACGCCGGGCACAAGCCAGGGCAGTCGTCCCGGCACACCGGAGCGTCCGGGATCGCCAGCAGGATGCCCTCGCGCACCATCGACGACAGATCGAGCTGACCGCGCTCGATGGGAAAGGCCTCCGGGTTGCTGGGGTGACCCGGGTCGGTCGACGGCTCGGCGTAGCGCTCGTCGACCGCGACGTCCAGGCGGTCCGCCAGCGGCCGCAGGCAGCGGGCGCAGTGGTCGGACCAGTCCACGCTCAGCGTGCCGGCGACCTCCAGGTCGTCGAGGGTCGAGGTCAGGGTCAGGTCGACGTCGACGTCGCCGTGGACCCGGGTGTCGCCGATGTCGAGCTCGGCGACGGGGATCGCCGTCACCAGCGGTCGGACGGTGCCAGGGAGACGCAGCAGCTCGGTGGCGTTGATCGCCAACCGGGGGGCGGCCATGTCAGCGGTCCTGGTCGAAGAACCCCTTGGTCGGGTCTTCTTCGTCGACGTCGGGCTGCGGCACCGGCATGGCCCCGATGGAGAGGCGCTGGCGGCCGGCGTTGACGGTCTTCTGCAGCTTGTCGAGCAGGATCTCGAAGCTGCCGAGGCGCTGGTCGAGGAAGTCCTCGGTCTCGTGGCGCAGCCGGCGGGAGTCGGCCTCGGCCGTCTCCATCACCTGGCGGGCCCGCTGCTCGGCGGCGCGCACGACCTCGGTGCGCTGCACCATCCGCTCGGCCCGCAGCCGAGCCGCTTCGAGCAGCTCGTCGGCCTCTCGGCGAGTCTTGGCGACGAACTCCTGGCGCTCCTTGAGCATCCAGCGCGCCTGGCGCAGCTCGTCGGGCAGGCGCTGCAGCGCCTCCTCCAGCAGGTCGATGATCTCGTCGCGATCGATGCGTGGCGACGACGACAGCGGCATCGTCGGGGCCGTCGAGATGATGTCGATCGAGCGCTTGAGCAGCGTCTCGGCGTCCCCGACGTAACCCTGACCGGGCTCGGGGTACTCGTCGTCGATCTCGTCGTACTCGTCGTCGTCGTCGTATCCGTCGTCGTCGTAGCTCATGGCGTCTTCGGGGTGGTGTCGGTGAGGGCGTCCGGAGCCGACCCGTACTTCCGGGTCAGCGCTGCGTCCACCGGCCCGGGCACCATGTGGGCGACCGCCCCACCGTAGCGGGCGATTTCGCGCACGAAGCGGCTGCTGATGTAGTGACGATCGGCGCGACACGGCAGGTACACGGTGCGAATGGCGCTGGCCGAGTGGTTCGTCAACGCCATCTGCTGCTCGATCTCGAAGTCGGCCGCGTTGCGCAGGCCTTTGACGATGAAGTCGGCGCCGGCCGTCATCGCCGCCTGGATGGCGAGGCCGACGTGGGCCGTCACGCGGACGTGATCGGACAATCCGGCCTCGGCGACGGCCGCCTCGATCAGCGTCACGCGCTCGTCGACGCCGAACAGCCCGCCCGTCTTTTCGTGGTTGTGCATCACGGTGACGACGACGTCGCCGAAGAGCTCCACCGCTTGCTCGATCACGTCGATGTGACCGAGGTGGATCGGGTCGAAGCTGCCGGGGTTGAGGACGGTCGCCACTGGAGCGGTCACCGTAGTGGCCGGCCGTCGGCGGGCTCGTCACGCTGGAGGAACGTCACCCAGGTCCGCCCGTAGCGGCGAGTCCGAGGCGTCGTCCAGCCGGCGGGGGCAGCGATCGTGCTCGACGCCTCGGCGACGACGAGGCCGACGGCGGGAGCAAGAGCGGCGAGCAACCGGGGCCAGGCGTCGAAGTCGTAGGGCGGATCGGCGAAGGCGAGGTCGGCGTCGATGCCGCCGGCGATCGTCACCGGATCACCGTTGACGACACGGCTGCGGTCGCGCAGGCCGAACTCGGCCCGGTTGGCCTCGATCGCCGAGAGGGCGGCGCGGTCTCGCTCGACGAACGTGCAGTGCTCGGCGCCGCGCGACAGCGCCTCGAAGCCGAGGGCACCGCTGCCGGCGTACAGGTCGGCGACGAGGGCGCCGTCGACGACGCCGAGGCTGCCCAGGGCGTTGAAGATCGCCTCACGTACCCGGTCCGTCGTCGGGCGGGTGGCGTCGCCGGTCGGCGCGACCAGCCGCCGGCCGCGGAGCTCCCCGGCCACGATGCGCATGGCCGGCGAGGTTACGGACTCGAAGTCTCAGCCAGACTGGGGCCATGGTCGAACCGGATCCCGTCATCACGTGCGTCGATTGCGGCGGCCGGGCCCACCTTCTCACGACGCCCGATGTCGACCCCGAGAACGTCGGCGCCGAGCGGTGGCAGCCCGGCGACATCGTCGCCTACCGCTGTGAGGACTGCCTCGACCGCTGGGACATCGTCCTCGAAGAGGACGCGGTCGAACGCTGACCGGCTGGCCAGGTGGGCGAGCGCCGATCCGAAGGGTCGGCAAGCGAGCTCGGCAGGCGCAGCCGATCCAGCTTGGCTGGTCGGCGAAGCCCGAGAGGTCAGCCAGCCTGGTCGACTTCACCCAGCCGGCCGAGGTCGGCCGCCCACGGCGGCACCTCGATCGAGGCCAGATCGACCCCGTCCGGTTGGTAGCTGACGAGCACCACCATGCCGTCTCGGTCGACGTGCACCTCGGTCATGTCCTCCCTATACACGTCCGGTGGACCGGTGTCGCCGGCGCTCGGCCAGACGGCGACGGCGAGGGAACCCGGCGCCACCCCACCGCACTCGGTCGCCCCCTCGATGTACTCGGCCCCGCCGAACTGCTCGGACGGGAAGGTCAAGGCCTCGTCGGTGAGCTCGACCCCGTAGTTGTCGAGGAACACACCAAGGGTGGCGTTGTCCCCGGTCGCCCGGGCCGTGACCGCGTGCCAGTGGATGACGCCGTCGTCGTGGCTGTGGATGCCGGTCTCGTAGAAGCCGGCGTTGACGGGGATGCCCGACGCGTCGAGTTCCTCGAGCGCACCCTCCAGGTGCCCGATGCCGTCGCGGTCGCACACGTCGAAGCCATAGGCAAGATGCCAGTGATCCTCGACGGTCGGCCCGTCGGTCTCGGGATCCGGCGGCGGGCCACCGGCGTCGCCACCGTCGTCGTCACCGCCACAGGCGCCGAGCAGCGCCAACGCCACCAGCCCGACCGACCACGCCCGCATCGTCGCACTCCCACCGCTCGTCATTCGGCCAACGTAAGCCCGACCGGCCACCGCCGCGGCCCGGTTGGCCGCTGTGTCGTCGAACCACGCCCGTGACGACCCGATCGCGCGACCTTCGGTGGCGAGGGCGAAAGCTCTCAGGAGCGGGTGAGGAACTCGGTGTCCTCGTCGGTCAGCAGCAGCCGCAGCTCGTCGAGCAGGCCGGGGTGGTGGGCGAGCACGGGGTCGGCATCGACGATCTCGAAGGCGGCATCGCGGGCCAGCCCGACGAGCTCCCGATCACGGCGCAACGACGCCAGACGCAGGTCGCTGCGGCCCTTTTGGGCACTCGACATCAGCGTGCCCGCGCCGCGTAGGTCGAGATCGACCTCGGCCAGGTGAAAGCCGTCGGCCGAGGCGACGAGGGCCTCCAGCCGCGGGTTGGCGGCGTCGGCGACGGTTGGATCATCCGATGGCTTCGTCACCAGCCAGCACTGGGACTCGTGCGCACCACGACCGACGCGACCGCGCAGCTGGTGGAGCTGGGCGATACCGAAGCGGTCGGCGTCCAGGATCACCATGACGGTGGTGTTGGGGACGTCGACGCCGACCTCGATCACGGTCGTGGCCACCAGGACATCGAGCTCGCCTCGCCGGAACCGGTCCATCGTCGCGTCCTTGTCGGACGTGGCCATCCGTCCGTGCAGGAGACCGAGGCGCAAGCCAGCCAGCTCATCGGCCTGCAGGCGCTCGTAGGTCGCCTCCGCCGAGGCCACCTCCAGCTTCTCCGACTCCTCGATCAGCGGGCACACGACGTAGGCCTGGCGACCGGCCGCGACCTCGGCCCGTACCGCCGCCCACGCCTCCGCCTCGAGCAGCGGGCCCGCCGCCCATCGGGTGACGATCGGCGTGCGCCCCGGCGGCATCTCGTCCAGCACGCTGACGTCGAGGTCGCCGTACACGGTCATCGCCGCCGTGCGCGGGATCGGCGTGGCCGTCATGACGAGTACGTCGGGCACGGTGCCCCCGGCCTTGGCCCGCAGCGCCGCGCGCTGCTCGACGCCGAAGCGGTGCTGCTCGTCGACGACGACGACGCCGAGGCGCTGGAACGCGACCGCCTCCTGGATCAGGGCGTGCGTGCCGATGACGACGTCGACGTCGCCGATCGCCAGGGCGGCCAGGATGCGCTTGCGTTCGTTCCCGGTGACCCGATTGGTCAGCAGCTCGACGCGCAGCGGGCGCTCGCCGAACAGCGACGTCTCGCCGGCGGGGACCTCGATGCCGGCCAGCATCGCCGTCACGCTGGCGTGGTGTTGCTCGGCGAGGACCTCCGTCGGCGCCATCAGCGCCCCCTGATCGCCACCCTGTACGGCGGCCAACAGGGCCGTCACGGCGACGACCGTCTTGCCGGCGCCGACGTCGCCCTGGAGCAGCCGGTGCATCGGGTGGGCGGCGGCGAGGTCGACGGCGATTTCGTCGATCACTCGCCGCTGGGCGCCGGTCAGCGAGAACGGCAGTGCGGCATGAAAGCGATCGACGAGCACCCCGTCGACGGTGTGGCGGACTCCGACGGCGTCGCGCTCCAGCGCCCGCTTGCGCATGACGAGGGCGAGTTGGACGCGCAACAGCTCGTCGAAAGCCAGGCGGCGGCGGGCCCGCTCCTTGGCCCCGATCGTCTCGGGGAGGTGGATCGTGGCGAGCGCGGCTTGACGGTCGACGAGCCCCAAGCGGTCGGTCACGGCGGCCGGCACGGGATCGGCGATGCCCCGGGCTCGGCACCGCTCGAGCGCGTTCTCGACCCATCCGGCGATCTCCCACGTCGTCAACTGCGCCTTCTCGCTCTGGGGGTAGATCGGCACGATCCGCCCGGTGCGATCGCCGATCAGGTCGACGATCGGATTCGTCATCTGCAGGCCGCCGCGGTAGACGTCGACCTTGCCGAACAGCGCCACGTTCAGCCCAGGCTGGAGTTGGCGCTCCCGCCACGGTTGGTTGAAGAACACGACGTGTAGCCGCCCGGTGCCGTCGCCGACGACCGCCTCGACGATCGTGCGCCGGTTGCGCCCGACCCGCTTGGTGGCCGAGCGCACCTCGACGAGGACCAGCGCCTCCTGGCCGGCGACGAGGTCGGCGACCCGGGCCTCGTTCGTGCGATCGACCCAGCGCCGGGGGTACGTCATCAGGAGGTCGAGCACGGTGTCGACCCCGACCGAGGCCAGCGCGCCGCGCTTCTTGTCGCCGACGCCCTTCAGCCGGCCCACATCGATCTCGGCCAGCTCCCGCAACGTGATCGGACCGACGTCAGTCACGCCCCCATCCTGGCAACTGCCTGCGACGCTACTCGACGCCGAACAGATACGGGTACAGGGGCTGGCCGCCAGTGTGGACCTCGGTCTCGACTCCGGCGTACCGGTCGGCGAGCCACGACTCGATCGCGGCCGTGACGGACTCATCGGCTTCGACGCCGGTGACGATCGTGATCAGCTCGCCGCCCTTGCCGAGGAGGTGATCGAGCAGACCGGTCACGGCGTCGAGCTGATCGGGGGCGACGGCCACGATTCCGTCGCCGCGCACGATGCCCATCCAGTCGCCCTCGGCGACGGGACCGGCCGGCGTCGTGGTCGACCGCACGGCCCGGGTCACCTCGCCCGAACGCACGGCATCGGCGCCCTGGCGCATCACGCGGGTGTTGGTCGGGGCATCGGCTTCCGGGTCGTAGGCCATCAGTGCCGCCAGGCCCTCGGGCATCGACACCGTGGGCACGACCCGCACTGTGCGCGCCGTCAGCCCGTCGAGCTGCTCGGCGACGGGGACGATGTTCTTGTTGTTGGGCAGGACGACGACCTGCTCGGCGTTGACGGCGTCGACGGCGGCGAGCAGCTCGGCCGTCGACGGGTTGAGGGTCTGGCCGCCGGTGACGATCGCCTGCACACCGAGCTCCTCGAACAGCCTCGAGATCCCGGCGCCGCTGCTGACGGCGACGACGGCGGTGGTGACGGCGGGCCGGTCCGGGGCCGCTGATGGATCGGTGTGCATGGCCGCTTCGCGCTCGGCGTGCTCGGCGGCGACCTCCTCGAAGAGGTCGGTGACGCGGATCTGCTTGGGCCGGCCGTCGAGGTCGAGGGCGACTTCGATAGCGGCCCCGATGTCGTTCGTGTGGACGTGGCAGTTCCACAGCCCGTCCCCGCCGACGACGACGATCGAGTCGCCGATCTCCCCCCAACCCTGCTTGAACGCGTCGATGTGCTCGTCGGCGAGGTCGCAGAGGTACATCACCTCGTAGCGCTGCTCGCTGACGTCGAGCTCGCCGGCGACGCCAGAGGAGCGCTGCGCCACGGCGGCGACGGCGGCCGCGTCGGGGCCGGCTTCGTCGTCAGGCTCCGGCAGCGGGACGCCGTCGACGACGTGCAAGGCGGAGTCGAGCAGCAGCAGGAACCCAGCCCCGCCGGCATCGACGACACCGGCGTCCTTCAGGACGGGTAACAGGTCCGGCGTGTGGGCGAGGGCAGAACGACCACCGTCGCGCGCCGCCACGAGCACGTCGCGCAGCGACGCCCCGCGGTCGGAGGCGGCGCGAGCCGCCTCGGCGCTCTCGCGCACGACGGTGAGGATGGTCCCCTCGATCGGCCTGAGGACGGCCTGGTAGGCACCTCTCGACGCGGCCTCCAGGGCCTCGGCGATCGTCGCCGCCGACCCCTCGGCCTTCGACTTCAGCGTCGCGGCGATGCCGCGCATGATCTGGGACAGGATCACGCCGCTGTTACCGCGAGCGCCCATCAGCGATCCGTGGCTGATGGCCTCGCACGTCGGCGCCATGTCCGACGGCGCCGTCTCCATCTCGGCGACGACGGCCTCCAGCGTGCGGGCCATGTTCGTGCCGGTGTCGCCGTCCGGCACCGGGTACACGTTGAGCCGGTTGATGCCGGCAGCGTGCGCCTTGACCGTGTCCCGGAACGTCGTCACCGTGTCGCGCAGCGCGGCGACCCCGAACCGGTCCAGCGGGCGCTCGAGCGTGGGCACGGCGACAATGTACGGGTCGAGGCCCGACCCGGTAGCGACCAGCGGCCAGCGTCAAGTGGGATCGCGGCGGGGCGGTGGATAGCCTTTGGGGGCCCCGGACGGCGACCACGCGGTCGGCGACGGGGATCAGGACGCAGCCGGTGAGCAGCTCGCCGGCGTCGACGCTACGACGGAGACGGACCTATGGCCTCAGTGTGTGAAGTGTGCGGCAAGAAGCCCTCGTGGGGCATGTCGGTGTCGCACTCCCACCGGCGCACCAAGCGCCGTTGGAACCCCAACATCCAGCGTGTGCGGGCCATGGTCGGCAACACGGCCAAGCGAGTCAACGTCTGCACCGGCTGCCTCAAGTCGGGCAAGGTGACGAAGGCCGCCCGCGCGGTCAAGGTCCCCGTCGAGGTCTGACGCCCACCGCGATGCAAGGCGTCATCAAGGCCTACGACCCGGCGACCGGGAGCGGCGTGGTCACCTGTGACACCGACATGGAGGACTACGACCTCGCCGCCGACGCCCTCGAGGGCTCGGTGTTCCGGATGCTGCGCCAAGGTCAGCGCGTGATCTTCGACCTCGACGACGGGCGGCAGGCGACGCGCCTGCGCCTCGGCTCGGAGGTCGATATGGAGACGCCCGGCGTCACGCCCTAGCGCGTGGACGGCGGGTGTTTCACCGTTTCCGGTCACCGACGACCGGGGACCACAACCCCCAGGAACGGAGAGGACGATGAGCGGCCAGACCGGGAATGTCACGTTGCAGCAGTGGGTCGATCGGTGGGTGGCGACCATGCAGCCCGCCGACGTGTACTGGTGCGACGGCTCGGCCGAGGAGTACCAGCAGCTGTGCGAAGGACTCGTGGCCGCCGGGACGTTCACGTCCCTCGACGAGGCCAAGCGCCCGAACAGCTATTGGGCCCACTCCGACCCCGGTGACGTCGCCCGCGTCGAGGACCGCACGTTCATCTGCTCGATCGACGAGCGCTCGGCCGGTCCGAACAACAACTGGCGTGAGCCCGACGAGATGCGGGCCGAGATGAAGTCCCTGTACACCGGCGCCATGCAGGGCCGGAAGATGTACGTCGTGCCGTTCTCGATGGGCCCGCTCGGCTCGCCCATCGCCCATATCGGCGTACAGCTGACCGACTCGGCCTACGTCGCCGTGAGCATGCGCATCATGACCCGGATGGGTCAGGGCGCCCTGGACGTCCTCGGCGACGACGGCGAGTTCGTGCCGTGCCTGCACTCGGTCGGCGCCCCGCTGGCCGAGGGTGAGGCCGACGTGGCCTGGCCGTGCAATCCCGACAACAAGTACATCGTCCACTTCCCCGAGACCCGCGAGATTCAGTCCTACGGCTCGGGTTACGGCGGCAACGCGTTGCTCGGCAAGAAGTGCTTCGCCCTACGCATCGCTTCGGTGATGGCCCGCGACGACGGCTGGCTGGCCGAGCACATGCTGATCCTCAAGTTGACCAACCCCGAAGGGGAGTCGAAGTACATCGCCGGCGCCTTCCCGTCGGCCTGCGGCAAGACGAACCTCGCCATGTTGGTGCCGACGATCCCCGGCTGGAGCGCCGAGACCGTCGGCGACGACATCTGCTGGATGAAGTTCGGCGACGACGGCCGGCTGTACGCGATCAATCCCGAGGCCGGCTTCTTCGGCGTCGCCCCCGGCACCGGGTGGGACACGAACGCCAACGCCATGGAGACGCTGTGGGGCAACTGCATCTTCACCAACACGGCGCTCACTGACGACGACGACGTGTGGTGGGAGGGCATGTCGGCCGACAAGCCGGCCCGGGCCACCGACTGGAAGGGCAACCCGTGGACGCCCGAGTCGGAGACGCCGGCCGCCCACCCCAACGCCCGTTTCACGGCGCCGGCGGCGCAATGCCCCTCGATCGCCCCGGAGTGGGAGGACCCGACGGGCGTGCCGATCTCGGCCATCCTGTTCGGTGGCCGCCGGCGGGCCACCGTGCCGCTGGTGACCGAGGCCTACGACTGGGAGCACGGCGTGTTCCTCGGCTCGATCATGGCCTCGGAGACGACGGCCGCCCAGGCCGGTGCCGTCGGCAAGCTGCGTTTCGACCCGATGGCCATGCTGCCGTTCTGCGGTTACAACTTCGCCGACTACTTCGCCCACTGGCTGACGATCGGCAAGTCGACCGACACGGACAAGCTGCCGCGGATTTTCTTCGTCAACTGGTTCCGCCGCGACGCCGACGGGCGATTCCTGTGGCCCGGCTTCGGTGAGAACAGCCGCGTCCTGAAGTGGGTGTTCGAGCGCGTCAACGGCGACGCCGACGCCGTCGAGACACCGATCGGGCTGCTGCCGACGCCGGCGGCCCTCGACACGACGGGCCTGGAGATTGCCGACGAGGATCTCGAGACGTTGCTGGCGGTGGACGAGGCCGGCTGGCGGGACGCCGTGCCCCAGATCCGCGAGCACTACGCCCAGTTCGGCGCCGGCCTCCCGGCCAGCCTGACGGTGGCCCTCGACACCCTCGAACAGCGCCTGTCCTGACCGTTCTGCCTTGAGCAAACGACCACATCCGGTCGATTGCTCAATGCAGTTCGGCGATCTGGAGGTCGGGGCCAGCTCGCCGCCGCGCCGCCGACCGTGCCACGTGACCGGGGCTAGCGGCCCTCGAACGTCGGGCGCCGCTTGTCCTGGAAGGCGGTGATGCCTTCGGCGTAGTCGGCGCTGCGGGCAATGCGGCCTTGGGCGGCGCCTTCGGCTTCGAGCACGGCCGGCAGTGCCATCGGCCCGACGGCCAGGCCGCGCACGATGCGCTTCGATTCCTTGAACGCCGCCGTCGGACCGGCGGCGATGTCCCGGGCCATGGTCATGGCCTCGCCTTCGACGTCCTCGTCGGCCACCGATCGGTTGACCAGTCCGATCGCGGCGGCCTCCTCCCCCGACAGCAGCCGCCCGGTGTAGATCAGTTCCAGGGCCCGGTGCGGCCCGATGCGCTCGGCCAGGTAGCGGTGGGCGCCCGAGTCGAGGACAGCTCCGATCTTGGCGAACGGTGAGCCGAGCTTGGCGGTCGCGGCGGCCACCACGATGTCGCAGGCGAAGGCGATGCCGAACCCGACGCCGAGGCAGGCGCCGTTGACGGCGGCGATCGTCGGCACCTCGATGTCGGCGATGCGCTGGAGCAGCGGGTTGAACGTCTCCCGCAGGATTGCTTCGGCGTCCTCGGTCAGCGGTTCGGCCGAGCTGAGGTCGCGACCGGCCGAGAAGGCTCGCCCCGTCGCGGAGATCAGCACGGCTCGGGCGTCGGCGACGGCATCGAGCGCGGCGTGGAAGTCGGCGACCATCGCGTCGTCCAGCGCGTTCAGCTTGTCGGGCCGATCCATGCGGACCTCGCCCACTCCACCGTCCATCGTCGCCGTGACCGTCATCGCAACCTCCCTAGATGGCCCGGCCGCCTGATCGGCGGCCCGGATCACTGTGCCAGACTTCGGACCCGCCGACGTGAAGAGGAAGCCCATGAAGACGAAGACCGCGATCATCCGCGAGATGCCCGAAGGGGGCACGCCGAAGGAGTGGGAGGTCGTCGAGGTCGACCTCGAGGAACCTCAGCAGGGCGAGCTGTTGATCAAGATGACGGCGTCCGGGCTGTGCCACTCCGATGACCACCTCGCCACCGGCGACATCCCCTTCGGCGTCTATCCGGTCGCCGGTGGCCACGAAGGCGCCGGCGTCGTCGAGCAGGTCGGGCCGAACACGCCCGGCTACGAGGTCGGCGACCACGTCGTGATGTCGTTCCTCCCCGGCTGTGGGCGCTGCCGCTGGTGTGCCAGCGGGATGCAGAACCTGTGCGATCTCGGCGCCACACTGCTGATGGGCTCGCGCCCCGACGGCAGCTACCGCATGTCCCTCGACGGGCGGCCGGTCGGGCAGATGTGTGGCATCTCGACGTTCTCGGAGCGCTCGGTCGTGTCGGTCGACAACGCCGTCAAGATCGACAAGGACCTGCCCCTGGAGAAGGCCTGCCTCGTCGGCTGCGGGGTCGGCACCGGCTGGGGCTCGGCCGTCAACTCGGCCGAGGTGCATCCCGGTCAGACCGTCATCGTGATGGGCGTCGGCGGGATCGGCATCAACGCCGTCCAGGGAGCCGCCCACGCCGGCGCCTCCCACGTCATCGCCGTCGACCCGGTCGAGTTCAAGCGGGAGAAGGCGATGGAGCTCGGGGCCACCGAGACGTTCCCCGACATGGAGGCGGCGACGGGGTTCGCCCAGTCGGTCACCAACGGGCAGGGCGCCGACTCGGCCATCGTCACCGTCGGCGTGACGACCGGCGAGCACATCGCCCAGGCCTTCGCCGCCGTCCGCAAGGCCGGCACCGTCGTCGTCACCGGGCTCGGCAGCATCACCGAGGTCGGCATCCCGATCTCCCCCGGCGAGCTGACGCTGTTCCAGAAACGTATCCAGGGCTCGCTGTTCGGCGCCTCCAGCCCGTCGCGGGACATTCTCGCCCTGCTCGACATGTACCAGGGCGGCAAGCTGCATCTGGACGAGCTCGTGACGAACACCTACACGCTCGACACGATCAACGACGGCTACGCCGACATGCACGCCGGCAAGAACTTACGCGGCGTCCTCATTCACTCCTGAGAACCGTCCACGGTGGTCACCGGAATCTGCTCGGCGAGGGCCAGCAGCTCGGCATCGGTGAGATCATCGGTCGACAGCGACAGACCGGCTCCGGACGTTGGATCGAACCACGCAAGGGTCCCCTCCCGGACGCTGCCCGGCTGGCCCTGGACGGTCACGAACGTGGCGCCGGCGGTCCCGATGGCCAACGGAGCCTGGGCCGACAACGTCACGGTGACGCCCTCGGCGGTCCCGATCCGGGCAGTCCACTGGTAGTTCGTCGGGTCTCGGTCACGGACGAAGCGCCCGTTTCCCGTCGGACCGTCGACCTGCCAGCTCGCTGGCAACCGATCGAGGTCGAACACGGTGAACGCAGCAACTGGTGTGCCGCTGGTCTCGGTCGACTGCCGGATCGAGGTGTCGTCATCCCGATCGGCAGTGGTGAGCAGCGCCGCGGTCAAGGCGATCAAACCGACGGCAGCCACCGCGGCGACGAGTCGCCATCGGGGCCGCCCCGCCCGCGGCGGCGGTGTGGGGGGGAGATCGGTCGCGCGACTCCCGTCGACGCTGCCGTCGGCTTCGATCGCCGACCGCAGCTCCTCCCAGAACCCGACCCGGGGATCCGGCACCTCTAGGCGATCGAGGCCGTCGATTCGCACATCACCGTCATCGTCCATGGCGCTCTCCTTCCAACAGTCCGCGCAGCTCGTGGCGAGCCCGTGACAGGCGCGAGGCGACGGTGCCCGCGGGGACGCCGAGCACGACGGCGGCGTCGGTGTGACTGAACCCCTGACCGTCGACGAGCAGAACGACCACCCGGCGATCCACCGGGAGCTGCTGCAAGGCAGCGTCGAGGTCGATCGCTGAGGCCACCCGTTCGGCGGGATCGTCAACCTGACCGTCGGCTGGTGACATCCCGGCCCGATGGTCCGCGGCTCGTCCTCGTGCCCGGAGATGGTCGAGCGCGGCGTTGACCGCGATCGAGTGCAGCCAGGTCGAGGGCAACGACCGGCCCTCGAACGACGACCATCCGCGGTAGGCCTTGACGTAGGCGACCTGCAGCACGTCGTCCACGTCCGTGCCGACCATCCGAAAGACCACGGCCCGGACCCTCCGATCGGCGTCGCGCAGAAGGCGCTCGAACCGCTCGTCGGAGGCGGTGGGGCGGTCGTCCGGCTGGTGCTCGATGCATGATGAGACGTCGCCGGCGCTGAGTTCCTTCCCACTCATCGCACGCGCCCGCGATCTGGGGGACCTCCGTTCCGGATTCCGGGGCTGCACTTCCCCAGATGAGCACGTGGGAATGCGCTTCCCCAGATTGGGCCGGTAAACGGGATCAGCGCGCCGGGGCGAGCGTCCAGGTGATCGCCGGGGGCTCGACGCGGGCGCAGCGGGGACCGCCGCGCTCGTCGGTCAGGTCGACCGTCGCTATGAGGTCGCCGTCGCCGGCCTCGGCCGCCCGTACCAGGGCGGGATCGACGGCGCCGAGCATCAGCTTGGCCCGGCGGAACATGCGGAACTCGTCCCCGACGACGTCGCCCCACGTGAGGTACAGAAACCGCTGGCCGCGCCGCCCGTGCACGGCCGGGCCGCGGAAGTCGAGGGCACCGTCGGGCGTCTCGACCACGCCGACGTCGACGTGCCAGCGGGCCTCGGTCGCGTCCCCGGGGATCGGCTCGAATGGGTCCTTGCGTACTTGCACGGCGACGTGGACGGCGTCGAGCACGCCGCCGTCCGAGCAGGCCGACCGGCCAGGCAGGTCCGTCCCGACGATCCTCATCAGCATGGAATCAACTTAGGTGAGCACGAGCTCGCGCAGGCCGAGGCCCATGATGAACAGGCAGCCGAGGCCGTACAGGAGGTGCTCCTTGTCGCGCATCCACGGGCTGGAGCGATAGCTGTAGAGGATGCCGACGGCGATCACGGCCGAAAAGCCGTACACGGCGTGCAGCCGGCCCGGCTCCAACTCGTCCCTGGCCATCATGATCGTCCCGGTGATCGCCTGGGCGAAGGCGGCCAGCTGGGCGACCACGACGGCCACCCACAGCGGCCGAGCCCGCCAGGCCGGCCAGCGGTGAGCCACCAGGGCCCACCCGCCCGCGATGGCGTTCGACACGATCAGGACCCAGGCGCCGGCGTCGTGCCAGGACCGCGCGGTGGCGATCACGGCCGCCGTCCCGACGGCGTCATCCGCAGAACGGCCCGCCGAACACAACGGTGACGGCATCGCTGTCGGCGTCGCCGGTGAGCAGCCCGCCGAGCGTCTCGTCGACGAAGAAGCTGGGCTGGATCAGGCCTTCCTCGCCGGCGACGATCTGCACGCTCGGGTAGGCGGCGCGCAGGTCGGCGACCATCGCGCCGAGGCCGATGCCCTGAGTCGTCACCAGCCCGATGGGCGGCGCCGCCAGGTCGGTGATGTCGCCGTAGGCGTAGGTGAAGAAGCGCCGACTGCCGGCCTGGCCGTCGTCGCCGAAGAAGAGGGCCAGGCTGCCGAAGCTGACCCGGCGCAGCTCGGTGCCGGCGCACGTACTGATCGAGAACGGCTCGACCCAGCCGGTGTCCTCGGTGGGGGCGCCGAGGACGGCGCTCATCGCCGCGACCACGGTCTCAGCGTCTTGTCCGAACGTGGCGATACCGAGCCCGGTGCCGTCGAGGACCAGCTCGGCCGGCGCGGCCGTCGTCGTTGGGGCCGCCGTGGTGGTCGTCGGGGCGGCGGTCGTCGTCGGGGCCGCGGTCGTGGTCGCGGCCGTGGTGGTGGTGGTGGTGGCGGCGGCCGTCGTCGGCGTCTCCGTCACGGCCGGGGTCGTCGGCGGATCGGTGCTCGGCACCGTCTCTTCGATCGTCGTCGCCGGCGCGTCGGTCGTCGCTGCCCTCGTCGTCTCGGCGGCCGCGGTGGCGGGCACAGTGTCGTCGATGGCGCTGTCGTCGTTGCCGCACGCCGCGGTCACGGCGATCAAGCCGAGGGCGAGCGCGCGAGGGAACGGGAGGGTCCGGGGGGGTCGGGCCATCGGGCCATTGTGGTCGCCGCGCCCGCCGCAGTCGCGTACCCCGCGACGGGTCGCCCGGCTCGTCAGCGGATCAGGGTGTCCGCCTCGGCCCCGCCGGCCAGCAGGCTCAAGCGCCCTTGGTCGACGCCGATCACGGTCACCGACGCGTTGTCGAGGCTGCGCAGCAGCAGACGGTCGACGCCGGCGCAGGCGCCGAGCACGGCATTGATGGCGCCGAAGTGGGACACCACCACGCTCGCCGTCGGGAGGGCGGCGACGGTGGCGACGACGGCGTCGCGGTACGCGGTGTAGCGGGGGCCGAGCTCGTTCCACGTGCCGGTCATCGCGGCCCGCAGCCATGGCACGCGGGCGCCGACGGCGACGCCCTCCGGCGACGGGAGCTCGGCCACGGCCGGCTCGATCGTCGGCTCGATCCCCCAGCGCAGGGCCAGCGGTGCGGCCGTCTCCCGGCATCGGCGCAGCGGGCTCGTCACGAGCAGCGGCGGCACCTCGGCCCCCATCGGTCCGAGTCGGTCGGCGAGACGGTCGGCCTGCTCACGGCCGACGTCGTCGAGCCCGGGATCGGGGTCGTCGTCCCAGCCGCCCGTCGCTCGGCCGTGGCGGACGAGGAAGATCTCGTTCACGACGCCACCGTGTCGTCGAAGATCCAGCCCCAGCGCATCGGGCCGTCGACCCCCGGCTCGATGAACCACTCCGTGCCGAAAGCGTCGGCGAACACGTCGGGCGCCAACGCCGCCATGTACCCGGCGTCGTCGGGTTGGCTGGCATGAGCGGCGAGGGCAGCCTGCTTGCGTTCGGCGTAGGCCCGCACGTCGACGGCGAGCGTGATCTCGCCCTCGCTGGAGCCCATCGGGTTGCCGTCGTCACCCGGCTGGTCGGGGTTCCACTCGTCGGCGGCGTCGGGGTCGGCCGCCCGCGCCGCCTCGGCCTGGCGGATCCAGGCGTCCCGGTTGAACGTCGACTCCAGCCGCCGTGGCGTGCCGGCCAGGTCGGCGGCCCGGTGGCCGACGCGATGGACCTGGATGTGATCGGGATGGCCGTAGCCACCGTGCCAGTCGTAGACGACGACGATGTCGGCCTGCTCCTCCCGGAGCACGGCCGCCAGCCGCTCGGCCGCCTCGTCGACGGAGGCCGCCCAGAACGCGCCGTCGGCCGAGTTCTGGGCCCAACCCGTCATCCCCGAGTCGCTGTAGTCGAGCCAGACGAGCCGATGGGCGCCGAGGATCTCGACCGAGCGTTCCGTCTCCCGTCGCCGCCGGGCGATCAGCGTCTCGTCCTCGCCCAAGTCCTCCGGAGAGGAGCCATGGTCGCCGTTCGTGCAGGTGACGATGACGACCCGGTGGCCTTCGTCGGCAGCGCGGGCGGCCGATCCGCCCGTTGAGCTGGCCTCGTCGTCGGGATGAGCATGCACGAAGACGACGGTGGCCATGTCCGTCGGAACCTAGCGGCGCGCCCGCGTCCCGCGGTCGCCGTCAGCCGGACGCGTCGATCACGGCGCCGCCGGCGACGAGCTCGTCGATGCGGCCGGCGTCGATGCCCCAGTCGGCCAGTACCTCCCGGCTGTGCTGGCCCGGGTGGCCGGGCGGCCGACTGATCTCGCCCGGCGTACGGCTGAAGCGCGGAGCGGGTGCCGGCTGACGCCGGCCGTCCCGTTCGACGAACGTCTGGCGAGCGACGTTGTGCGGGTGCTCGAAGGCCTCCGACATCGTCAGCACCGGGGCAAAGCAGACATCGGTGTGCTCCATCAGGGCGCACCACTCGTCGCGGGTCTTCGTCTTGAACAGCTCGCTGATCCGTTCCTTCAGCTCCGGCCACTGCCCGGCGTTCATCTGCCGCCCGAACGCTTCGTCGGCGTCGAGGCCGGTGAGGCGCAGCAGTTCGGCGTAGAACTGTGGCTCGATCGAGCCGATCGAGACGAACTTGGCGTCGGCCGTCTCGTACACCTCGTAGAAGTGGGCGCCGGTGTCGAGCAGGTTCGTCCCGCGCCGGTTCTCGTCGAAGATCCCGGACTGCATCATCGACCAGAACATGGTCATCAGCACGGCGGTGCCGTCGACCATCGCCGTGTCGACGACCTGGCCCTGGCCGCTGCGCTGGGCTTCGAGCAGGGCGGCGACGACCCCGAGAGCGAGGAACATGCCGCCGCCACCGAAGTCACCGACCATGTTCAGCGGCGGAACGGGGGCCTCGTCGGCGCGGCCGTAGTGGGCCAGCGCACCGGCGAGGGCGATGTAGTTGATGTCGTGACCGGCCCACGCCGCGTACGGCCCGTCCTGGCCCCAGCCCGTCATCCGCCCGAACACCAGCTTGGGGTTGCGGGCCAGACAGTCGTCGGGGCCGATGCCGAGGCGTTCCATCACGCCGGGGCGGAAGCCCTCGATGAGCGCGTCGGCCCGCTCCACCAGGTCGAGCAGCGTCGCCGGCCCATCGGCGTGCTTCAGGTCGATGGCGATGTTGCGTCGACCGCGCAGCGACAGGTCGGCGGCCGGTTCGGCCGGCGCCGGGCCGCGCACGGCCCCGGCCCGCTCGACCCGCAGCACCTCGGCTCCCATGTCGGCCAGGAGCATCGCCGCGAACGGGCCGGGGCCGATGCCGGCGATCTCGATGATCCGGTAGCCGGCGAGCGGTCCGGCCATGGTCAGCGCTGCTCCATCGCGGCGGCGGGGACGGCGGCGTGGGCGGTGTGGCTGACGATGGCGTCGACGATCACCGGCCACAGCGGCTGGGGGAGGTCGTGGCCCATGTGGGCGAGCAGCAGCAGGTTGGCGTCGGGGATGGCCGCCGCCGTCTGGACGCCGCCGTCGGGCTGAATCAGGGTGTCGTCGCGACCGTGGATGACGAGCGTCGGGACGCGCAGCTCGCCGAGACGGGCCGTGCGGTCACCGCTGGCGTAGATCGCCGCCAGCTGACGGGGCGCCCCTTCGGGGTAGAAGGCCCGGTCGAACGCCTCGGCGGCGCGGCGGCGGATCTTGTCGATGTCGACGTGACGTTTCGAGGCCCACACCGTGGAGCGCTCGGAGTTGTCGATGTAGGCCTGGCGGTCGCCCGGGGGCGGGCTGAGCAGTACCTCCAACGCCTCGGCCGTGGGGGCGCCGGCCCGTGGGTCACCGGGCGAGCTCATGATCGACGTCAGGCTGAGCACCCGGTCGGGGTGCTCGATGGCGATCATCTGGGCGATCATCCCGCCCATCGACGCGCCGGCGACGTGGGCCCGATCGATGCCGAGCGCGTCGAGCAGCCCGACGGCGTCGGCGGCCATGTCGGACAGCGTGTAGGGCGTCGGCGGCAGAGGGTCGCCCTGGAGCTGGGCCTGCATCACCGCCATCGGCTCGATCGACTGGCCGTCGAAGCGCGTCGACAGCCCGCAGTCCCGGTTGTCGTAGCGGATGACGTGGCGACCACGGTCGGCGATCAGCTGGCAGAAGTCGGTGTCCCAGGCGACGAGCTGGGCGGTGAAGCCCATCACCAGCAGCAGGGCCGGGTCGTCGGAGGACCCGAACGCCTCGTACTCGATCTCGATCGTGTCCGGGTTGGTCGTGGCGATGGTCGCGCGCGGCATCGTCGGAGTCTCGCGGACACGACTACGTTCCGACGAGTGATGACGTACGGGGTCCACACTGGTTTGCAGCACACGAGCGCCGAGGAGCTGCGCCTGCTGTGGAAGCGGATCGAGGCACTCGGCTTCGACTGGATCTCGATCTGGGACCACTTCTACGGCGCCACCGGCCAGCCCGACGACGCCGCCTGCCTGGAAGCGGTGGCCATGCACGCCGCCCTTGCCTGCGAGACCGAGCGCGTCCAGGTCGGCTCGCTCGTCTACTCCATCGGGTACCGCCATCCCGCCGTCCTGGCCAAGGCGATCACGGCCATCGATCTGATCTCCGGTGGTCGGGCGAACATGGGCATCGGCGCCGGCTGGGCCGAGGTCGAGTACGAGGCCTACGGGATCGACTTCCCGACGGTCGGTACCCGCATGGACCAGCTCGAGGAAGGCATCCAGGTGCTGCGCGGGCTGCTCCACGACGAGGTGACCGACTTCGACGGCGAGTGGTTCCAGCTGCGCGCCGCCCGCAACGAGCCCCGGCCGCTGCAGGCCAAGCTGCCGATCTGGGTGGGTGGCGGCGGGGAGAAGCGCACGCTGCGCATCGCCGCCCGGTACGCCGACGGGTGGAACGTCCCGTTCGTCTCGCCGGAGGAGTTCGCGGCCAAGCGGGACGTGTTGCATCGCCATTGCGCCGACGTCGAGCGCGATCCCGGCGACATCATGTGCGCCGTCAACCTGGGGCTGGCGTGGACGGAGGAGAGCCTGCGCGGTCAGTTCGGGGCGATCGCCGACCGCGTCCGCCCGGGCGTGCTCGGCGGCTCGGTCGAGGAGGTCGTCGATCGGGTCGGCACGTACGTGGAGGCCGGGGCCGACCAGGTCAACCTGGCCCTACGGGCCCCGTTCGACGTGGACGCCCTCGAGCAGTTCAGCGCCTCGATGAAGCTGACGTGAGCGAGGTGCGCAGGCGGGTGAGGGCGGCCGGGGTGCGGATCCCCCACCAGAACAGGTCCTGGCCGTCGACGCGTGCGACGCGGGCGGCGGCGAAGGCGGCGGCGAGCTCGGCGACGTGCTCGTCGCGGAAGGCGTACGGCTCGCTGGGGACGAGCACGAGGTCGGGGGCGGCGACCTCGGTCAGCGTCACCGTCGGGTAGCGCTCTGATGCCTCGGCCGTCACCAACTCGATGCCGCACAGACGCAACAGCGAGGCGCCGTAGGTGTCGGCGTTGATCGCCATCCACGGTCGGCGCCAGATCGGTACGAAGGCGACCGCCGTTACCGGCGGACCGGACGACGGCACATCGCCGGGCCAATCCGGTGGCCGTGGTCGGTCCGTCGCCTCGGCCAGCCGCCCGACGACGTCGAGGGCCTGGCCGACGCTGCGCACCGACGTCGCCATGACGTCCAGCCCCGCCGCGGTCAAGGCGTCGGCGTCCTGGCGACGGTTCTCCTCCTCATCGACGACGACGACGTCGGGGCCCAGGGCGACGATGGCCTCGACATCGGGGTTCTTCGTCCCGCCGACGTGGCGGAGGTCCGGCTGCTCGCAGAAGCGCGTGCAGGCGACCACGTCGGCCCCCAGCGCCAGCAACGTCTCCGTCGCCGACGGGACGAGGCTGACGACGCGCCGCGACCGTTCCCGCTGGGTCGCTCGCTGGCGCGCGTTCACCGGTCGAGCAGGCGGCGCTTCTGGCGCTCGAACTCGTCGGGGGTCAGCGTGCCGCGGTCGCGCAGCGCCTCCAGGCGTTCGAGCTGGGCGCCGACGTCCCCCGCCTGAGCGGCGTCGCCGGCGGCGGCGCGCCCGCCGGTGTGGAACATCCGCTGCTCGTTGATCTCCATCTGCGAGTGGATCAGGTTCTGTACGCGGTCGGGGTTCTTTACGTCGGTGAAGCGCTGTTGGCCGGCTTCGGCGCCCGACTCGATCAGCAGGTCGCCGGCGCCGATGAGCCGCTCGAAGACCGACTGGTTGAAGTGGACGCTGTTGACGCGTTCCAGCGGAATCTCGATGCCGCGCTTGGCCGCGACGCCGTGGCGGAAGATCACCCGGTCACTGGTGATCACGAAGTTGGTCGTCGCCCACTGCAGGTAGCGCAGCAGCAACCACAGGGCGCTGACGACGATCAGCGCCAGGGCGACGTACTTGAGGAAGGTCGGGCCGTCCACGGCGAGCACGATGATGCCGAGCACGGTCGAGCCAATGAGGGCGAGGGCCGGTTCCGCGAAGTGCCACCAATGCGGGTGCAGGTCGAGCGCCACCGTCTCGTAGTCGTTGAGCAGCTTTCGGGGATACGGCACGGCCGCGAATGTAGTGGTGTCGCTCCGCCGGTGACGGCGGCGAGCCGGTCGGAGTGATTCGTAGGCTGGCGCCGTGATCGTCGACGGAGCCCCGACGCCTGACCACGTGCTCGGCCACCTCGACGCCGACCAGCGGGCGGCCGTCACGACGCCCTCGACGCTCGTCGCCGTCATCGCCGCCGCCGGGTCGGGCAAGACGCGCGTCCTCACCCGCCGCATCGCCCACCGCATCGACATCGACACGGCGGAGGCTCGGTTCACGCTGGCCCTGACGTTCACCCGGGAGGCGGCCGGCGAGCTGCGCCGGCGATTGCGCCGTCTCGGCTTGCGCGAGCCCGTCGAGGCGGGCACGTTCCACGCCATCGCCCTCGGGCTGCTGCGACAACGATGGCGCGACACGGACCGGCCCGAGGCGACGATCGTCAACGACCGCACCCGGCTGCTGCGCGAGGTGGCCGAGGGCATGCCCGTCGCCACGCTCAGCACCGAGGCCGACTGGTCGGCGGCTCAACAGGTGGCGGCGCGGGACTACGTCGCCGCCGCCGCCCGCGCCCATCGGCGTTCGGCCACCCCGCCGGCGGCGATCGCCGCCGCGCTCGAGCGCTACGACACGACCAAGCGGCGTCGCGGCGTGATCGACCTCGACGACCTGCTGCCCCTGCTCAGCGCAGAGATCGCCCGGGACCCGACCTACGCCGAGGTCGTCCGCTTCCGCTATCGCCACCTCCTCGTCGACGAGGCCCAGGACCTCAACCCGGCGCAGTTCCGGCTGCTCCAACTGCTCGATGGCGGCCGCAATGACCTCTTCCTGGTCGGCGATCCGGCGCAGGCCATCTACGGCTTCAACGGCGCCGACCCCGAGTTGCTGGCCGGCATCGACGAGCACCTGCCGGGCATCGAAATCGTCCGCCTGCCCGTCAACCACCGTTGCCTCGCGCCGATCGTCGCCGCCGGGCAGCACGTGCTGCGCGCCGGCGGTCAGCCCGGCGAGTCGGTCTCGGCCCGCGGCGAGGGCGAGCCCGTCGAGATCCATGGGGCCCCCGACGCCGACGGCGAGGCCGCCCTCGTCGCCAGGCTGGTGTACGGGCTGGACCCGAGCCTCGTGCGCACGGGGCAGGTCGGGGTGCTGGCCCGGACGAACGCCCAGCTGCCGGCGATGGAGGCGGCGCTCGGCGCGGCCGGCGTCCCGGTGCGTCGGCGGGCAGTGCCGGCCGGTAGTCCGCTGGCGGCGACGGTGCGGGCGGCCACCAGCCTGCAGTCAGCCGCCCGGCTGCGAGCGTGGGCCCATGACGTCTTGGACGGGCCGCCGACCGAGGCGCAGTCGGAACCTCGCCCGATTGGCCGACCGTTCGAGTCGCACGAGTCGGCCGAGCGCCGGACGGCAGCGGCAGTACTCGACTTCCTGCGCGAGCAGCCACTGGGCGACGGGGCCGCGCTGCGGACGTGGATCGCGACGTCGAACCCGTTCGCCCGCGAGGGCGATCTCGACGGCGTCGATGTGTTGACGTTCCACGCGGCCAAGGGACGGGAGTGGCACACCGTCGTCGTCACCGGCGCCGAGACCGGCCTGGTGCCGATCCGCTCGGCGGCGACGGTCGCGGCGCGGGCCGAGGAAGCTCGGCTGCTGCACGTCGCCGTGACGCGCGCCAGCGACCGGTTGATCGTCACTTCGGCCGTCCGTCGCCACGGCTATGCCCGCAAGCTCAGTCCGTTGTTGGCCGGGCTGGCGGCCGACGCGGCCACCGACGGCGACGCCCGGGCGGCGGGTCCGGCTGCGCTCCCCCGTCGGCCGCGCCAACCGGCGCCGCGTGACCGGCGCCGTCAGCGCCTCGACCGGTGGCGGGCCGATGCCGCCCGGGCCGCCAACGTGCTCCCGACATCGATCTGCGCCGACGCCGACCTCGACACCATCGCCGCCAGCGACCCGGCCACGGCCGCCGCACTCGCCGACGTCACGAGCATGGGACCCCTCACGGCCCAGCGCCTGTTCGACACCCTGCGCGCCGCCCTCGACGCGCCCTGACCGAGCGTACGACGTGCGGGCAGAGAATCGGCGTACCCGGCCGGTGGCGCAGCCGATCCAGCTTGGCTGGTCGGCGAAGCTCGAGAATCAGTCCAGCTCGACGATGACGGGGGCGTGATCGCTCGGGGACTGGCCTTTGCGGGCGTTGCGGTCGATGACGCACCACGTCGCCCGCGCCGCGACGGTCGGCGACGCCAGCACGAGATCGATGCGCATCCCGCGGCCCTGATGGAAGTCGCCGCGGCGATAGTCCCACCACGAGAAGACACGGGTGGCGTCAGGGTGGATCTGACGGAACACGTCGATCAGCCCCCCATCGACCAGCGCGGCGAGCTTGGCCCGCTCCGGTGGGCTGACGTGGGTCTCCCCGACGAACGCGTCCGGGTCGTAAACGTCAACGTCGGCGGGGGCGATGTTGAAGTCGCCGGCGACGATGACCGGCCGATCATCGGCGACGGTGCTGACGTGGGTGGCGAGACGATCGAGCCAGCGCAGCTTGTACTGATAGTGGTCGGCGTCGAGCGCGCGCCCGTTGGGCACGTAGACGTTGACGACGACGATGTCGCCGCAGGTCGCCGTCATGAGGCGGGCTTCGGTGTCGGGCTCGTCGTCGTCGGCGAAGCCGAAGGACACGTCGTCGAGGCCGGCCCGGGAGAGGATGGCGACGCCATTCCAGCGCCCCTCGCCGTGATGGGCGGCGGCGTAGCCGGCCGCTTCGAACGTGAGCTGCGGGAAGGCCGCGTCGGCCAACTTCGTCTCCTGCAGGCACACCACGTCGGGGGCGATGTCGGCCAGCCACTGCTCGACACGCTCCTGGCGGGCGTTGAGCGAGTTGACGTTCCAGGTCGCGAAGCGCATCACGCCTCGGGCGACCTCCGTCGACGGGTGGCAGGGGCCGTCTTCGCCGCCGACTTCTTTGGCGCCGAGTTCGGCGGTGTCGCACCGCGGGCTGGCGTGGCACGGTCACCCGTCGCCTCAGACTTGGCCGGCCTGGACCTGGCCGCGCTGGACTTGGCGGCGCTGGACTTCGACGCGGCCGCTCGCGGACGTCGCCCGCTCGATGACGTGGTCGGCTCGGCGCTCATCGAGTCGGCAGCGGTGTCGCCGGTGCGGCCGAGCGGAGCCGCCTCGGCCGCCGCCGTGGCTCGGGCCGAGCGCCGCCGGCTGCGGCTGGCCGTGGACGCGGCCGTATCCGACGACCGAAGATCGGCGCCTGCCGCCTCGCCGGCCGACGTCGAGCGCCGGCGACGCTTCTCGGCGGCTGCCGGCGCCGCGCTGGCGGCGTCCGGCCGGTCGATCCCATCGGGCCGATCGGTAGCGGTAGCCCTCCCGGTGGA